>LSQX01353348.1_pt1 | contig 187204 bp, 179 predicted proteins | sample 654561 | NCBI WGS metagenome assembly LSQX01 (sample SAMN04489861, study PRJNA283612) | anaerobic digester metagenome | isolation source: 4 biogas reactors fed with cattle manure at either 37C or 55C with and... | place: Denmark: Kongens Lyngby | collected 2014 | reverse complement strand
ACCTCGGAGATGTGTATAAGAGACAGGCCCACCGCGCCTGGTGTCCGTCATGCCCCTGTCGCACTGGGTATCCGTCACATGCTCGCCGCGCCTGGTGTTCGTCGCACGCCGCTGTGCTCGGACTGTCCCGCCCGCTCCGCTCCCGATCGGATCAGGAGGCGGGGGCGCGGCTATTCCTGGTACAGGTTGTCGAACTTGGTGAACTGGCGGCTGAAGGCGAGCTGGATGATGCCGGTGGGGCCGTTGCGCTGCTTGCCAATGATGATCTCTGCCAGCCCCTGGTTTTCCTCGGTGGGGTTCGACATCTCCTCGCGGTAGATGAACAAGACAATGTCGGCGTCCTGCTCGATCGAGCCCGATTCCCTGAGGTCGGAGAGCTGGGGACGGCGGTCGTCGCCGCGGCGCGATTCCACCGCGCGGCTGAGCTGGCTGACGGCGATGAGGGGGATGTCGAGGTCCTTGGCGATCCCTTTCAGCCCGCGCGAGATCTGGCCGATTTCCTGGGTGCGGTTCTCGTAGCGCTGGGCGGTTCCCGACATCAATTGCAGGTAATCGACGATGATGAGGTCGAGCCCGTGTTCCAGGCTTAGGCGGCGCGACTTGGAGCGCAGCTCCGCGATGTTGATGCTGGCGGTGTCGTCGATGAAAATCTTGGCATCGGAGAGGGCGCTGGAAACCTGGCCCAGGCGCGTCCAGTCGTCCTTGCTCAAAAACCCGGTGTTGATCCGCTGCTGGTCGATGCGGGCTTCGCTCGACAGGAAGCGCTTGACCAGCTGCTCCTTGCTCATCTCGAGGCTGAAGATCCCCACCGTCTTGCGCTTGCGCAGGGCCAGGTGCACCGCGATGTTGAGGCAGAGGCTGGTCTTGCCGAGCCCGGGGCGCGCGGCCACGATGATGAGGTCCGAGGGGTGGAGCCCCGCCGTCATCCGGTCCAGGTCCACGAACCCCGTTTCGAGCCCCGTCACCGGGGCCTTGCGGTTGGACAATTCCTCGATCTGCTTGTAGACGTCGCTGACGATCGGGGGGATCGGGGTGAAGCCGGAACGGAACTGGGCGTTGGAGATGTCGTAGATAGCCTTTTCGGCCGACTGCAGGATCTCCTCGGTGGGGTCCTCGTCCCGGTAGCTGCGGGACATGGTCTCGCTGGAGATCTGGATGAGGCGCCGCAGGGTCGACTTATCCTTGACGATGCGGGCGTAGTGCTCGATGTTCAGGGCCCGCGGCAGGCCGTCGGTGAGGCTGGCGAGATAGGCGGCTCCCCCAACGCTTTCCAGTTCGCCCGCCCGCTGCAGCTCCTCGTTGAGCGTGACCAGGTCGATCGGCTGGGAGAGGTTCATCAGCTGGACCATCTTCTCGAACACCCGGCGGTGCCCCTCGAGGTAGAAGTCCTGCGACTTGACGATCTCGAACACGGTGAGCAGCGCCCTGTCGTCGAGAAGTACCGCCCCCAGGATCGAGCGCTCGGCTTCGAGGTTGTGCGGGAGGGTTTTTTCCAGACTGATGTCGGCCATGGCGAACGGCAATCCCAAAGCGCCGTACGATGGACGGCCCCGCCGGATCGTACCGCGAAAATTGTCAATTGCCGGGTGTTTCCGGTCTCCAAACTGCCCGGTGGTTCCCGGATCCCGGATTGCCGGGCGGCCCCTGGCTTCCGGGGCGGCTCCCGGCTCCCCGGCTACTCGGCCGCTTCCGGCTCCTGTTCCGGTTCCACGACGACGCGGATGGGAACGCTGACCTCCCGGTGCAGGCGGACCGGCACCTGGTATTCCCCGACAGCCTTGATCGGTTCGTCGAGCTGGATCTTGCGCTTGTCGACGTCGATGTTGCGTGCAGTGAGAAATTCGGCGATGTCAAGCGCGGTCACCGACCCGTACAGTGCGCCCTCCTCGCCGGTCTTGCGCTGGATGGACACCGTGAGCTTGACGATTTCGGAGGCCACGAGCGATGCCGCTTCCTTGTCGCGGAGGTCGCGCTTGGCCTGGGCCAGCTTCTCGACCTCCACGGCTTTGATGTTGCCGGGGGTGGCGATGACGGCGAGCTTTCTCGGGATGAGATAATTGCGTCCATACCCGGGAGCCACCTTGACGATATCGCCGACCTGGCCTAGTTTTTCAACATCCTGCTTCAAAATGACCTTCATGTTTCATGCCCTCTGGGGAAAAGAAGCCTAGTCCGAAAGGAACGGGAGGATGGCCATGTGCCTGGCGCGCTTGATGGCCTCCGTGAGCAAACGCTGGTGCGTCGAGCAGACGCCGCTGATTCTCCTGGGGAGGATCTTACCCCGCTCAGGGATGAAATTGTTCAGGAGCTTCGCGTCCTTGAAATCAATGTAGGAGATCTTCTCGGCGCAGAACTTGCACACCCGCTTGCGCCGAACGCTGAACCGTCTTTGAGCTGCCATAATGTATCGCCTTTCTGTTGGGATCCCGGTCGGGATCCAGGATCGGGTCCCTTACGCCTCTTGCCCTTCGGCCCCGACCGAGGGCTCCGCGGTCTCCGGGGCGAACGGCGCCTGAGCTTCCGGCTTGGGCGCCTTGCGCTGCCTGGCCGCCTTGATCTTCTCGGAGCGTTTGAGGTCGAGATCGGTGCGGACGGAGATGTAGCGCATGATGTAATCGGTCACCCGGAAGCGGCGTTCCAGTTCCGCGATGACGGGGCCGTCCCCCTCGATGGTAAGGACCACGTAGTAGCCCTCCCGGAATTTGTTGATCTTGTAGGCCAGGGACTTCTTGCCCCAGTTGTCCACCTTGACCACTTTGCCGTTTTTGCCCTCGACCACGGTCTGGGCGTGGTCGATGAAGCTGTCCAGCTCCTCGCTGGTCAGGGTGGGCGCGGCGACAAAGACCACTTCATAATTTCTCACGGTCTTCTCCTTGCTTCGTCATGCGTTATACAGCGCCATAGTTTTGGCAACGCCCTCTCTCAGTATCGATGTGACGGCGTTGACTCCTTTGCCGATCATCTCTTCCAGTTCCGCCGCCTGCTCCGCGGCGAAGTCCGAGAGGACGAACCCGGCCTTGTCTTCCGGCATCCGCTCCTCGGCGATCCCCAGTCGCACCCGCACGATATCGTCGGTGCCGGCGTACTCCAGGACCGATTCCAGTCCGTGGTGCCCGCCCGCGCTCCCGCGCGGCCGCACCCGCACGCGGCCCAGCGGCAGACTGAAGTCGTCCAGGACCACGATGAGGTTTCCGGGGCCCAGCCCCAGTTCCTCGAGCAGCGCCCGTGCCGCCCGCCCGCTGTGGTTCATGTAGGTCAGCGGCTCGGCCAGCAGCACCGTCCGCCCGGCGATCGCGGCCCGGCAGGTGCGGGCGATCCCCCGCGCCTGCCAGCGCCCGGAGGCTGCACGGGCCAGGGCCTCCAGGACCATGAAACCGACGTTGTGCCGGTTGCGGGCGTAGGACGCGCCCGGGTTCCCCAGGCCGAGGATAATGATCTCCGGGGTTCCGGTTTTCGGGTCACGGGTTTTGGCCATCCTGCGCGCTGCCTGCGCCTACTTGGACTCGGGCTTCTTGGAATCGTCCTTCTTCCCCTCCGCGGCTCCTTCCTCGCCCTTCGCCTGCTTGTCGACCTCGGGTTCGTCCGGTGCGGCCTCTTCGTCCGGCACCTCTTCCTTCGCCGGCGGCGCGACGGTCACGACGACGACGTCGGGTTCGCTGAGGATGACGACCTTATCCCCCAGGTCGAGATCCCTGACCCGGACGTAGTCGTTGATCTTCAGCTGGCTGACATCGACCTTGATCGATTCCGGGATGTCGGCCGGCAGGCATTCGATATCGATGGCGCGGGTCACGAAGTCCAGGATGCCCCCCTCGAGCTTGACCCCCCGCGCTTCACCCTGCAGTTCCACGTTGACCGAAAGAACGAGCCTACGGTCCATGGCGATTTCCATCAAGTCGACGTGCAGGAGGTTTCCCTTGACCGGGTGGCGCTGGTAGTCCTTCACCATCGCGGGGCTCTCGGCGGAGCCGTCCACGCTGATGTTGAAGATCGTGTTGCGCCCGGCATCCGAATGGAGGATGTTCCAGATCACGACGGGGTCGACGGAAACGGCCATGGATGCCTTCCCGCGCCCGTAGATGACGGCCGGGATCCGTCCCGACTGCCGGATCCGCCGGTTGGCGTTTTTCCCTTCCGGGGTCCGTGCGGTAGCTTCGATGACTGTTGGCATGAATCCAACTCCTTTACTAGACGAAAAGATTGCTTATGCTGGTTTCTTCATGAATGCTCTGGATGGCGGTACCCAGCAGGGGCGCGACGCTCAAGACCTTCATGTTCGGGAGGATCTTCTCAGGGGCGAGCGGTATCGTGTTGGTTACGATAATTTCCTCGAGCGGCGCGCTCCGGAGCCGGTCGATCGCCGGCCCGCTCAGGATCCCGTGGGTCGCGCTGGCGAAAATCCGCTCCGCCTTCTTCTTCTTGAGCGCCAGGACGGTGTTGACCAAGGTCCCGGCGGTGTCGATCATGTCATCGCAGATGATGATGTTGCGCCCGCTCACGTGCCCGATCACGTGCAGCACTTCGGCCTTGTTCGGCCCCGTCCGCCGCTTATCCACCACGGCCAGGTCGGCGGCCAGGTGCTTGGCGAAGGCGCGCGCCCGCTCCACCCCTCCCGCGTCGGGGGAGACGACCGTGAGGTTGGGGATGTCCATCTTCCTGATATGCTCGACCAGGACCGGGTCCGCGTAGAGGTGGTCGACCGGGATGTTGAAGAATCCCTGGATCTGTCCCGCGTGCAGGTCCATGGAAAGAATCCGGTTCGTCCCGGCCGCCGTCAGCAGGTCGGCCACCAGCTTGGATGAGATCGGGACGCGGGGCTTGTCCTTGCGATCCTGGCGCGCGTACCCGTAATAGGGGATGACGGCGGTGATCCGGGCGGCCGAGGAACGCTTGAACGCGTCGATCATGATCAGCAGTTCCATCAGGTTGTTGTTCACCGGGGAGCAGGTGGGCTGGATGATGAACACGTCCTTGCCGCGCACGTTCTCAAGGATCTGGCAGTAAAGCTCCCCGTCGCTGAAACGGGTGAGGTTGATCGCGCCCAAGGGGATGTCGAGGTGATTGCAGATCTCCTCGGCCAGGGGCGGGTTGGCATTACCCGAAAAGATTCTCAATTCTCCGTTTGCCCGCATATATCCTGCGCTTTTCATCCATATTCTCCTGGAAGCTCCGCGAGATGGCTGGGGCGGGAGGATTCGAACCTCCGAATGCAGGTGCCAAAGACCTGTGTCTTACCGCTTGACGACGCCCCAGCAATATCCGCGGCGAAAGGCACACGAACGACCATTCGCGTTTAAGCCCCGGCGTCTACCCGAACATGCTTTGGAAGTACTCAGCTCGAGAAAGGGTCCTCGCCGGAAACACCCGCCAGGCCGACCCGGCTTTCTCCCGGGCGACGGCGAATGCTGATTCCTCACTTGGGAAGAATCCGAAGACAGATGATCCGCTGCCCGAAAGCAGCACCGCCGCCGCTCCCCTGGCCTCCAGGAAGAGTTTCGCTTCCCGGATAGGGGGATAAGCGGGCAGGATCGAAGTCTCAAAATCATTAAAGATCCCGGCCGGGAGGGGCTTCCCCTCTTGTATCCGGCTGCGGAAACGCTGAATTCTATGGTCCCGGCGCCCGGAAGTCAACCCCAAATTCAAGGAGCGGTAGGCGTCGCCGGTGGGGACGTGGACCCCGGGGTGGATGACCACCAGGTGCGCACGCGCCGGCGAGGGGAGGGGGGTGAGGATTTCGCCGCGGCCGGTCCCCAGGGCTGTTCCCCCGTGCAGGAAGAAGGGGACGTCGGAACCGAGAGCCCCGGCGATCGCTGCGAGTTCGGAATCGGGTGCGTCGACCTGCCAGAAACGGCGGAGCCCCAGGAGCACGGCGGCGGCGTTCCCGCTCCCCCCTCCCAGGCCGGCCCCGGTCGGGATCGATTTGACGAGCGTCATGGCGACCCCGCGCCCGGGGGCGAAACGGGCCGTGAAGGCCACGGCGGCTTTCCAGGCGAGATTCTCCTCCTCCGCCACTCCGGGGAGGTTTTTGGTCCGAAGCTTGATCCGGGCGCACTCCCGGAACTCGATTTCATCGGCGAGGTCGATCGCCTGGAACACGGTTTCAATGTCGTGGTAGCCGTCCGGCCGCCGCCCCAGCACGGCGAGGACCAGGTTGATCTTGGCGAAAGAGCGGATCCGCAGGGGCTGCATCGTCACCGGGCGGACTTTCTCCGGCGCTGGGTCCGTTCGAGCTTTTCCAGCTTTCGGCGTACCTTCTCGGCCTCCTCCGGGTTGGTCCCGATCCGAACGGAGCTCCGGTAGAAGTCGAGCGCCTTGTCCAGGTCGCCGAGCTTGTGGTAGAGGTCCCCCAGGTGCTCGTCGATGGTGGGGTCGTTCTGCACCATCCGTTTGGCTTCCAGGAGATATTTCTCGGCTTGCTCCAGGTCTTCGAGCTTGAAAAAGGCCCAGCCGAGCGAATCGAGGTAAGCGCCGTTGTTGGGCTCGATGGCCAGGGCTCCCCTGACGTAACGCACCGCCTCCTCGAGCCGGACCCCGCGGTCGGCCAGCATGTAGCCCAGGTAGTTCAGGACCATTGCGTTTTCCGGGTTCCGGGCCAGGAGTTCCTTGAACAGGGATTCCGCGCGATCGTAGTCCTTGCTCCGCTCGTATACCGCCGCCCGCTGGAACTTGAGCCTGTCGTCGGCCTCCGGGTTCACGCTTTCCGCCCGCAGCAGGATCCGCTCGGCCTCATCGAAGCGGCGGGCGTCCATGTGCAACTGGCTCAGGTTGACAATAATGTCGAGGTTGTCCGGGTGGGACGCGAGCATCCGGTTGAGTGCCTCGACTCCCTTGGAGGTCTGCCCCACCTCCCCAAGCACCAGGGCGTGGAGGATGCCTGCCTGGATGTTGTCCGGATCCTCGTCCAGGAGCCGCTGCCCGAGCTGGAGCGCTTCGTCGAAGCGCCGGCTGATCCGGTAGGCGTTCAGGAGCTGGATGTTGGCCCTGGGGTCCTCCTCGGCCAGCTCGCGGTAGAGGAGGATCGCGTTGTCATGCTCGCCGATTTCCAGGTAGAGGGCGGCCAGGTTATGCCGGAAGAGGGTGCGGTTGGGACCCTCCCGCTCGTCCCCCGCGGTTTCGCGGACCAGGTCGGAGAAGTGGCGCACGGCCTCCCGGTAGCGGCCGGTCTCGGCCAAGGCGCGCCCGAGGTAAAAGCGTGCTTCCGTGTCCCCGGGGAGCGGGGCGAGGAGCGCCTCGAAGGTCCGGATGGCGTCGGCATGCGCGCCCGATTCGAGCTGGGCGCGGCCGAGGAGGATGCGCGAATTTCGGTCGGGCGGCGTCTTCTCGGCGAGTTCTTCGAGGATGCGTATCGTCTCGGCGTATTCCCCGTCGTTGAACAACGCCTCGGCCAGGCTGCGGATCACCGGCGGGTTGTGCCCCGTGAGATCCAGGAGCGTCTGGAAGGCCTCGGCCGACTTCCGGTTCTCTCCTGCCTTGGCGTAAAGACTCCCCAGCTGCATGAGCCCCTCGGGGGAATTGGGTTCGACCTGGATCGCCCGGGTCATGGCTTCGAGCGCCTTTTCGAGATTCCCGGCCTCTTCGTGGTATTTGGCGATGGCCCGGTATCCGAGGCCGCCGACGCCGGGGAGACGCTGGTACTGCTCGTAGGCGGCGATCGCCTTTTCCGGTTCCCTGAGCTGGAAGTAGACTGAGCCCAGCAGATAATGAACCCGCTCGTCCTGGGGCGTCAGCTGTTTCAGGGCTTCCAGTTCCACCGCCGCCTTGGCGAGCCATTCCTGCGCTCTGGGACCCCGCTCGGAGGGGCGCAGGTAGATATTGGCCAGCAGCCACCGGGGGTCGGGGTTGGTGGGGTCGAGGCGCGCCGCCTTTTCGGCGTAGGCGATCGCTTCCCCGAGACTCCCCGTCTTTCCCAGCAGCATGGCCATTTCCATGTGGACGGCGCCGCTGCCGGGGTTGTGCTCCAGTGCCTGCTTCATCTCGGCGAGCGCCCGGCGCGGGTTCCCGTTGTTGTCGTACCACTGGGCCAGGGAATAGTGGTAGTAGCTGAGGGCCAGGCTGGCGGGGGGCGCCTCCGCCTTCTCCCCCGTTTCAGCCGGCGCCTCTTCGGCCAGCTTGGCGTCCAGGTCGATGGGCTGCGCGGCCGGGGCCTGCGGTGCGAGCCACACCCACGCGGCCAGCAGGCAAGCTGGAACGAAACGGGAAGGGTGAACGTTTTGAAAGAGCCCGGAATTCATAGGCAGAGGTTCCTTTTTAGACAGATGGCATAAGCCATTATGGCACAGGCGACAGGCGCTTACCAGCATCGCGCCCGGCGGCGCCCGCGCCGGCGCCCCGGGGAGGCGGGGGTGCGCACCGCATTTTTTTGGCTCAAAAGCGCCCCGGTTCATTAGATAAGCAAAAGGGAAACTGATCACTCTCCAAGGAGGAGATTTTATGAAGTCTTACCGGATGGGTATCGTCTGCGTTCTGGCGTTCTCGCTTTGCATGGTTTTCGGCTCGGTTTCGCTCCTGGCCCAGAAGGCTCCCGCGTCCTCGGACCAGGCTGCCGCGGCGGCCGCATCGGCGGCCAAGATCAACCTCAATTCGGCGACGGCCGATCAGCTCGAGTCGCTCCCCGGGATCGGTCCCGCGATGGCCAAAAGCATCATCGAGCACCGGAGCAGGGTGGGGAAGTTCCAGCGCATCGAGGAACTGATGAACGTCAAGGGGTTAGGGGAAAAGAAGTTTCTGAAGATCAAGGACCGGTTGACCGTCTAGTGATTGGCGCCCGACCCTGCCCGGCCGGGCGCCAATTGGTTCACTTGCCGGCGAGCACCACCGTGGGATGCACCCTGACCCAGCGGGCTGGCTGGCTGACGGCTGGGTCGAAGGACTGGACCCGGCGCCCCAGGGCGACGAGGTCTCCGGACGTATCGACCAGGCGCAACGTCTCCGCCTCCCAGTCGGAGGTCAGCAGGTTCAGGTCCATCCCGTGCAGGAGCTTGTTCCGGTCGCCGTCGGAGATGACGATGGCTGGGATTTCCGGGAGCAGGCTCCCGAGGGGAAGGAGGTGGCCGAGGAAGAAATCGCGCGGGTGGTATTCCAGCCCCTCTCCCGTTCCCGTGCCCAGCGCGACGGCGGCCTCGATGGGAAACTCGCCGCTTTTGGTGCGGCGCAGGCGTACGAGGTGCGCGCCGCAGCCGTATTCCGCCCCAATGTCGTGCGCCAGGCTGCGGGCATAGGTGCCGGCGGAGCAGGAGAGTTCGAACTCCGCCTCGCAGCCGTCGACGGCGATAAGCTCGAGTGCGTGGATGGTGACTTCCTTGGTCGGGGGGCTGACCTCGACCCCCGCCCGCGCGTAGGCGTACAGGGGCTTCCCCTTGAATTTCTTGGCCGAGAAGGGGGGGAGGGTTTGCTGCAGGGTTCCCTGGTAGCGGCCGAAGATTTCCTCGAGCCGGCCGCGATCCAGCTCCGGGCGGGTGTCCTCGCCCAGGGGGCGGCCGTCCACATCGTAGGTGTCGGTGGCGAAGCCGAAGCGCATGACACCCCGGTAGATCTTGTCGGACGCCTGGAAATAGTTGGTGAGGCGGGTGGCACGACCCAACGTCAACGGCAACACTCCCGTGGCGAAGGGATCCAGTGTTCCCGTGTGCCCCACCTTCCGGACCCGGGTCAGGTTGCGAATCTTGGCCACTACGTCGTGCGACGTCCAGCCGGCGGGTTTGTCGATGATGAGGACGCCGTCCGGGCTATTCATTGTCTTTTCCATGGATCTCGTCGAGCAGCCGGTCGATGCGCTCCCCGTACTCCTGCGAGTTGTCGATCAGGAAGGTGAGCTCGGGTACGAAGCGGGTGCGGATCCTCTGGCCGAGCTCGCGCCGGATCCATCCCGTGGCGTGATTCAGGGTTTTCAGCGAGACGGTCTTTTCTTCCTTGGACCCCATTGTGGAGATGAAGACACGGGCGTGCTTGAGGTCCGGGGTCAGCGTGACCCCGGTGACCGTTACGAACCCGATGCGCCGGTCCTTCATGTTGCGGGACAACACCAGGCTGATTTCGTGTTGAATTTGCAGCCCCAGTCGTTGGGGCCGTCTCGATGGCTGCATAGGCGCTTCAAGGCTCCAAATAAGTTACTTGGCAGTCGACGATCAGGTCCCCGAGGATATCCTCCGCCTCCCTCACGAACTTCCCGGCGACCCGTTCGAGGGTCGCGTAATCCGCCGCGACCGTCACGGCTTCCAGCCGCGCCCGTTGCCACAGCTCCTGGTGCGCTACTTCGGCGATCGAAAAATTCGACCGGCCCCGGAGCCGGTCCTGGGCTTGACGCAGAACCCGGCGCTTGTCCTTCAGCGAACGGGCGTAAGGAAGATGGATTTCCAGCGTGCAGAAGGCAATGGGCATGGGTCTCGTGGCAGCCGACACCCGGCGTCGGGCGTCGGCGGTCCGTTACAGAGAAGTCGGCTGGACCTTCTCGATGACGTACGCTTCGATGATATCGCCCACCTTGACGTCGGAGAAGTGCTCGAACCCAATGCCGCACTCGAACCCCGACTTGACCTCCGTAACGTCATCCTTGAAACGTCGCAGCGAGGCGATCTTCCCTTCGTGAACCACCGCGTTGTCCCGGAGCAGGCGCGCCTCCGAATTGCGGCGGATGATGCCATCGACGACGTAGGATCCTGCGATGACGCCGAACTTGGGGACCCGGAAGGTGTCCCGGACCTCGGCCCGACCCAGATGTTTCTCCTGGGACGTCTTTTCCAGGATCCCGATCATCGCGGCCTTGATGTCGTTGGTCAGGTTGTATATCACGGTGTAGAGCCGGATTTCCACCCCCTCGGTGTCGGCCAGTTCCTGCGCCTTGGGCACCGGGCGCACGTTGAACCCGATGACGATGGCGTTGGAGGCGGAGGCCAGCAGCACGTCGGTCTCGGTCACCGCCCCCGCGCCGCTGTGGAGGATCTTCACCTTGGCCTTTTCCGTCCCCAGCTTGTTGAGCATCTCGCAGGCTACTTCCACCGAACCCTGGACGTCCGCCTTGATGATGAGGGGGAGTTCCTTGACCGTTCCCTCGCGCATCTGTTCGTACAGGGCCTGCAGCGACAGGCGGGCCGATTTCTGCAGCGACTGTTCGCGGTCCTTGGCCTTGCGGTATTCCACGACCTGGCGCGCCTTGGCTGCGTCCTCGAACACCTGGATGAGGTCACCCGCCATCGGGACCTCCTGCAGCCCCTGAATCTCGACTGGGACGGAGGGCCCGGCGGAATCGAGGTGGCGGCCGCGGTCGTTGATCAAGGCGCGCACGCGCCCGTGGACAGAGCCCGCAACGACGTTGTCCCCCAGCCGGAGGGTGCCGTTCTGGACCAGGACCGTCGCGACGCACCCACGCCCCTTGTCGATCTTGGCCTCGAGCACCACCCCCGACGCCAGCCGCTTGGGGTTGGCCTTGAGGTCCTTCATGTCCGCAACCAGGAGGATCATCTCCAGCAGCAGATCGATGTTGGTCTTCTGCTTGGCTGACACCGGGACCATGACAGTGTCCCCGCCCCAGTCCTCGGCGAGCAACCCCTGGTCTGCCAGGGCCTGCTTCACCCGGTCGATCTGGGCCCCCGGCTTGTCGATCTTGTTGACGGCCACGATGAGGGGGACGCTGGCCGCCCGGGCGTGGTGGATCGCCTCGATCGTCTGAGGCATCACGCCGTCGTCGGCGGCGACGACCAGCACGACGATGTCCGTCGCCTGGGCCCCGCGGGAGCGCATCATGGTGAAGGCCTCGTGCCCCGGGGTGTCGAGGAAGGAGATGTTGCGATCATTGATCGCCACCTGGTAGGCGCCGATGTGCTGGGTGATTCCCCCCGCTTCCGATGCCTGCACGTTGGTTTCACGGATGGCGTCCAGCAGCGAAGTCTTACCGTGGTCCACGTGCCCCATGATGGTGACGACGGGGGGGCGCGCGACGTAGTCTTCTATGTTGTCGGGCACTTCCTGCTTGGATACCGCCTCTTCCTCGAAGCTGATGACGTCGGCCCGGAACCCGAATTCGGCGCACACCTCCCTGGCGGCTTCGACATCCAGCGTCTGGTTGATGGAGGCCAGGATTCCCTTGGAAATGAGCTTTTGGATGATGTACTTGGACTTGATGTCCATTTTCTCCGCCAGCTCCTTGATGGTGACTCCTTCGGTGATGGTCATCGGCTTGTAATCTTCCGGGTTGGCGGGCGGGCGCGGCAAATCCACGACCTTGGCGACCCTTTCGGGGGCCGGCGTCCTCTCCGACCGCCGCTTCCGGACCAGCCTCTTGGGTGCGCCCGGCTTTGAGAAGGCGGGCCTGGTGTCACGCAGTCCCTTGAGGACACGGCTGGGGGCTTCGGGGGTGACCGTTTTTTCGGCGCTGGTCCGCATGAGGATCTTGGTTTTGGTCTTCGGTACGACGATCTTCTTGATGGTCACCGCCCCGGTGCCCTGCGTGGCGCCTGGCGCGGCCTCGGCCGTTTGGGCTTCTTTGGCCGTCGCAGGGGGCGCGCTTTCGGGCGCCGGCTTGGGAGCGGGCTTGGGAGCCGGTTTCGGGGGGAGGAACCACGGTTCGAGCGGGGTCTCTTCTTCCTTGGCCGGTTTCTCTGGGGCGACGACCGCAGGCGCCGGTGCTTCAGCCGGGGCCGGATGATCCGCAGCTTCCGCCTCCGGAGGCGTCGGCGCGGGAGCCGTTTCTTCCATCGCTTCCGCCGCAGGTGCAGGCGTTTCTTCCGTTTTCGGCGCCTCCTCCTCCGGCTTGACTTCGGTCACATCCACCAGTTCGTCCGTTTCCCGGTCGTAATACTTGCGCCCCTTGCGGGGGGCGAGGGAGACCTTGGGGGCCTCCTCCTCCGGTTTTACCTCGGGAACCGGTTGCGGGCTTTTGCGCGCCTTGCGCGGTGCGGCGGGCTTGGGCGCGGCCTTCTTGGCGGCCGGCTTCTCAGCCGCTGACTTCTCAGCCGCCGACTTCTTGGCTGCGGGCTTCTTGGCTGCCGGCTTCTTGGCGGCCGGCTTGCTGGCTGCTTTCTTCTTCCCCGCGGCGGTCTTTCGGTCGGACTCCTTCTTCTTTTCCGCCTCGAGGGCCTTTGCGGCTTCGGCTTCGCGCTGGGAGAAGATCTTCTTCCGGATGGTTTCCGCGAAGCCGGCGTCGATGGTGGCGGTCGGTGAAAAAACATACAGTCCCATCCGCTTGAGTTCAGCGAGGACGACCTGATTTTTTACCGAACATTCTGTCGCCAGTTCCGCGACGGTTATTTTATCCATGTGCGCAAAGACCTCGGCCTCGTCCGCCTTGCGGCGATATTTTCAAATCAACCTAGAATTCTGCAACAGAACGCCGGTATGCTGCAAGGGCGGGCTGTTGTACTCCACCCGGAACAACCTTATTCGGCGGCATCCTCTTCCGGCTGAGTTTCCGTTTCCGCCGGGCGTTCCCCCCCTTCGGCTTCCGCCGTGGTCTCTTCCTCGACCGCCGGGGGCTCCAGCTCCTGTTCCCCCGCCTGCGGCTCATCTGCTTCCGCCGGGGTCTCTTCCACGACCGGGGCTTCCGCGTCCACCGGGGGTTCCGGCTCCTGTTCCTCCGCCTGTGGCTCGTCCGTTTCCGCCGGGGTCTCTTCCTCGACCGCCGCTATTGCCGTAGGCAATTCAACCCCCTCGGGGACCTCGATTTCCACCTCTTCAAAGAGGTCGTGGGCCACTTCCATGATCCTGGCCGCGGTCTTCTCGCCGATCCCCGGGATTTCCCGAAGCCCCGCCTCATCCAGCTCGAGGATACGTTCGACGTTTTCGATCCCCGCCTCGCGCAGGCTGGCGATGATCCGATCGCTGATCCCCTCGAGTTCGGACAGGGAGGTGGAGGAGGAGGTCAACGACTCCATGATGCCGAGCACCTCCTGCTTCTTTTGCTCCTCGCTCTTGACGTCGATCTGCCAGCCGATCAGGCGCGAGGCCAGGCGCACGTTCTGCCCCTTCTTGCCGATGGCCAGCGACTGCTGTTTCTCCTCGACGATCACTTCCATCCGTTTTTCGGCGGCGTCGATGATGAGGACCTTGGAGATCTTCGCCGGGTTCAGGGCGTTGGCCGCGTACTGGGCGATGTCCTCCGACCACTGGACGATGTCGATCTTCTCTCCCCGCAATTCGCGGATGACCGAGTTGATGCGCGACCCCTTCATCCCGACGCAGGCGCCGACCGGGTCGACGTCGCGGTCCGTGGAGGCGACGGCCACCTTGGCGCGGTCCCCCGCCTCGTGTACCGCGCTCTTGATCACGATCGTCCCGTCGTAGATTTCCGGGATCTCCATCTCGAACAGGCGCACCAGGATCTGCGGGTCGGTGCGCGACAGGATGACCTGCGGCCCCCTGGCTACGGGGAGCACGCGCGTGATCACGGCACGCACCCGTTCCCCCTGCTTGTAGGCGTCCGCCCGCGACTGTTCCCGCATCGGGAGGATCGCTTCGGTTTTACCGATGTCGACGATGATGTCCGGACCCTCGAAACGCTTGATCACCCCGTTGACCATCTCGCCGATCTTTTCGGAGTATTCGTTGTAGATGTTCTGTCGTTCCGCCTCCCGCACCTTCTGGAGGATGACCTGCTTGGCGGTCTGGGCGGAGATCCGGCCCAGGACGTCCGTGGGCTTGGGCATTTCAACCGTGTTGTCGATTTCCAGTGTCTCGTCGATTTCCTTGGCTTCCTGGAGCGAAATCTCCAGGTTGGGGTCCTCTACCGTCTCCACCACGCGCCTGACAGCGAAGATCTCCACTATGCCTGTTTCCTCGTCGAAGCGCGCGTGGATGTCCTCGGCGGTTTTGTAGAATTTTCGGGCCGCGGCCACCATCGCGTCTTCGAGCGCAGCAATGACGATTTGGGGATCGACGTTCTTATCCTTGCTGATCTGCTCGATCATCTGCGCAATAATGTTCGACATAATTCAGGACCCCTGCGGCTTTTTGCTTAAATCGGCGATCAATCTGGCCTTATCGATGTCCGTAATGGCAATTTCGACATGTCTGCCCGGCGCTACCTCGAGTGTTACCCCGCCCCCGCCGGCGATCACGATCTTGCCCTTGAAATTCTTCTGCCCCTCGATGGGAATCCGCGTCCGTACCCGGGCGTTTTCCCCCTGGAAACGGGCGAAATCCGCTTCCCTGACCAGGGGGCGGTCGACCCCCGGCGAGGAAACCTCCAGTGTGTATTTCGACGGGATCCAGTCTTCCACGTCGAGCGCCACGGAGAAGCGCTTGCTGTATCGCTCGCAGTCCTCCAAGGTGATGCCCGTTGGTTGATCGATGAAAACCCGGACAACCGACCGGGACCCTTCCCCCTTGACCTCGGCAAGCACGACTTCCATGCTCATGGAGGCGGCTACCTGCTCGGCCAGCCCCTTGATTTTCAGCTCCAGGGATTCGTCCGGTCCCGTCCCCCGTACGGCCATGTTTCGTCCCTGCCCGCAGTTTCAACGGCGGGCCAAACAAAAAAAGTGGGCACTTGCCCACTTTTTGCGAAAGCAGCAACGGAAAGTATACCCGACGCCCCATGAAATAGCAACTGCTAGGAACCTCCGCTACTCCCCCCCGGTTTCGGACCCGGCCGCCACCTCCAGGTATTCCTCCCGGGCGAGGTCCAGCCACCGGATCGCTTCAGGGTCGGCCACCTTGACCGTGGGATCGCCCGCGGCGCGGGCGTGGATGCCGTCCGGGGCCGCGCTCCCAAGCGACAGGTCGGCCAGCACCGCCCCCCCCTTCTTGACGACGACGCGGATCACGGGACGGTCGAGCCCGTAGGAAGCCGCCGCCGCCGGGCGGTCGATCCAGCGGAGCGCCGGGGAGCCCGGCGCGTCCAGGATCCCGTTGACGGCGTCCCACTTCGCCTTTTTCCGCTCCGCGCCCAGGTACCACTCTCCCTGCGATTTGTGGAACTCGAATTGTCCCTTGCTGTTCCAGACGAGGATCGTGTCCGCCTCCCAGCGCTGGAAGGAGGCCAGGGCCTTGTCCCGGATCTGCTCCGGTGTTTTCAGCAGCTTGTCGACCAGTTCCTGCCCGACGAAGAACGGGGCGGGGCGCGCGTCGTCGCGGGCCAGGTAGACTCCGTCGGCGGCGCGGGGGAGGGTGATCGAAGCCGCCGCGGCGCGGAGCTTCGACTGTTCGGTGCCGACGAGGAGGCGCGCGGTCGCCCCGGCGGGTCCGTACTTGACCCGGGCGTCGATGAGGGGGCGGTCGAACCCGGGGTTCGAATACTCTGCGGTTCCCAGGTCGCTGAATTCATGGATCCGGTCGAGCGACAGCGCGTTGAGGATCCCCCGGACTTCCGGGCCGCTGGCTTCCCGCTTTTCCACGTCCTCGAACCACCACCGGTCGTCCCCGTCCTTGACGACGGCGATCCGCCCCTTGGGGGTGACCAGTTCGAGCTGCCCGGCTTCGACTTGGTCAAAGGGGAGGAGAGTGCGGTCGCGCACGTCGTCCAGTTTCACGCGGAAGGACTCGGCGGCGGCACTCGGGACCTGGAACACCGTCTTCTCCCCGGTGCGGGCGGCATAGGTGAAGGTGCCGGTCGGGTTGTCGGCCCCGAAATCGACCCGGTATTTTTTCCCGTCACGGGCTGTCAGTTCGACCCCCGACCCGGGGGGCAGGAGCCCGAACCTGCCGAGGTCGGCGGCGTCCTCTTCCACGGTCTCCCCGCGGCTGAGGGTGGCGGCCGAGCGGGCCAGGCGGTCCAGCTCCGCCCCGTCGGCGTCGAGCTCGCGCGGGAGGGTGATGCGCCAGCCCCCCTCATCCTGCCGCCGGGCCTCGATCCGTTCGTCCGGGGAGATGAGGGCGATCGCCGCGACATCCTTCTCCTCAAGTGTCCAGAGCCGGCCTTCGGCCTCCTTCGCCTTTTCGCGGCCTTCCTTCCCCCGGACCTCGTAAAAGTAGAGCCAGGCGCCGATCGCGGCGGCCACCAGGACGAGGACCAGCGTGCCCTTGAAACGCATCCTATTTCCTCCGGCGGTTGAGATAGACCAGGACCCCGGCGACGAGGGCGGCGCCCGGGATGAGGAACATGCTGACGAGGCGCACCGCGCTCAACTGGCTCTGGGACAGGAGAATGCGCCGGTCTTCAGCCTGTTTGGGCCGGATCGAGATCAGGTCCTCGTCCTGGGCCAGCCAGCTGACCATGTTTAAAAAGAGGTTGCCGTTCCCCTGGTTGGCGAAATAGGCGTCGATGGCGAAATTCGAGGTGCCGACGACGACCAGGCGGGCGGTGAGCTCGGCGGCGTCATCGGTGCCGGCACGGAGCTCCCTCGTGGCCGCCACCGCCAGCGGCAGGGGGCCCTGGAGGTCCTCCGGATCAAAGGTGGCCTCGGGCTTGTTCATGTCGGTCTCGCCCCAGCTGTTGGGGTTGCTCTGAAACAGGGGTGCTACAGTGACCCCCTCCGGTGTTTCCTCCGCCGGCCGCACCGACCGGGTGAGGGGGAAGAAGGTCATGGCGTTGAAGCGTTCGGTGATCGGGTGATCCTCGTACTCCACCACGAGTGGAATGCTCGGACCTGCCCCCATGAGGCGCCCCGCCCCGCTGACATCGAGCACAACGTTGTCATCCACCTGGATGCCCCACGGCTCGAGGAAAAGGGCGTAGGAGGGGGCCGGGACCGGGTCCGTCATCAGCAGCACACCCCCTCCCGTCTGGAGGAAGTCGGCCACGAACTGCATCTCCTGGTCGAAAGGGGCGGTCCGGGCCCCGGCGATGACCAGGACCCCGGCGTCCGCGGGGACCCTCCCCTCGGTGGCAAGGTTCAGGGGTGCCACCTGGTACCCCTGCTCCTCGAGCGCTTTCCGGGCTTGGGAATAACCCGACTGCCCGGTGTCGGAGGGGTCCTTCTCCCCGTGCCCCTGGACGAAGTAGACCTTCTTGGTTTCGCTGCGCCCGAGCTTGATGATGGCGTTGGTCAGGTCCTGCTCCTGGACTTCCTCGTATCGCTTCTCGATCTTTTCCCGGCGGTCGCCGTAGGAGAGGACGAGGGTTCCGAACTTGAGCTGGGTCCCGGTCATGGGATCCCGGAAGGCGCCGTACACGCTGATGTCGTACTTCTTGGCGACGTCGGGCCGGCGGTCCGGGTCGATGAATTCATAGTGGACGCGCCGGTTGGCGGTTCGGTACTGGATCAGCAGGTCACGCAGCGGGGAGTAGTCCCCCCCGGGGAAGAAGGCCTTGACGTCGACGTCCCCCTTGAGATGCTCCAGGACCTGCAGGGTTTGTGGGGCCAGGCTGAACTGCCGGTTTCCGGTGGTGTCGAAGCGTTTTACGTGCCGCTGGCCGATGAAGTTCAGACCGGCGGCGATGGCGATCACCAGCAGGAGGGACACGACGTAGTTGGTGGCGTATTTACTGGAGCGTTTGCCCAGCGAGGCCATGATCTGCCGGTAGTTGGCGCCGATGCCGACAGCGAACAGGGTCGCCCCGGCGATGGCGAGCCCCAGGTTTCCCTTCCCCCACGTGTTGGAGACCGAATACCAGATGACGGCCGCGACCAGCAGCACGAGGCCCAATATGTCGAGCTTCTGCAGAGTTTTTTTCATTAGCCTTTCCACCGCATGGACTCTAGTGAACGATAAGCCAGAAACAGTCCCACGAACGCGAAGGTCAAGTAGTAGATAATATGGGAGGTGTCAATCACCCCCTTGATGAAATCATCGAGGTGGCTGATCACTGAAAGGTAGTTGATGACGTCGCGGGTGGCCCCCGTCGCCGAGGAGGCGAACACGCTCACCAGCCACAGCATCAGGCCCAGACCGAAGGTGATCACCACCGCCACGATCTGGTTCTCGGTCAGGGTGGACACGAACAGGCCGAGGGCGAGCAGGGCGGCGCCGTAGAGCAGCATCCCCAGAAAGGCGGCCAGCATCGGCTTCCAGTCGGGCTGCCCGTAGATGAAGAGGGGGGAGAGGGTGACGGCGCCCGCGGCCAGCAGGATCACGAGAAAGGTGAGACTGGCCAGGTATTTGCCCATCAGGGCCTGAAAATTGCCGACCGGGGTGGTGAGGAGCAGTTCGATGGTCCCGCGTTTCTTCTCCTCCGAGAACAGCCCCATGGTCAGCATGGGGATCAGGAAGAGGAGGATGAGGCTCGTGGTCCGCATCAGCTGCTGAATCACGTAGGCGGGGACGTCGATCGGCTGTCCGCTCTGGCCGAACTGGGCCTGCATCATCGTGGTGTACTGCACCACTTCCGCGAGGTTGCCGAAGAAGAACAGGCCGAACAGGAAGAGGAAAACGGTCAGCACCACGTACGCGATCGGCGAGACGAAGTAGCTCTTCATCTCGCGCTGCCATATTGCCAAGATATTGTGCATTTCGGGCCTCTTGGATGAACCGGGGAAACTTATTCCTGGGTTATCAGGTTGATGAAGACGTCCTCGAGGCTCATGGACACGGCCCGGAGTTCGAGCAGCCCCCACCCCTCGTCGACGATCTGGCGAGCCAGGATGCGGCGCAGATCGCTGCCGAGCCGGCACTCCACGCTGCAGGTCGAGACCTCCCCCTTTTCCTCGGCATGGACGTCGAGCACCCCGTCGATGGCCAGGATTTTTTCCCGGACGGCGGCGGCGGGGGCTTCAACCGTGAGACTGATCCTTTCCGCCCCCTTCATCTGGTGTGCCAGCCCCTCGGGGGTGTCCTGGGCGACCACCTTCCCATTGTTGATGATGACGACGCGGCTGCACGTCATGCTGACCTCGGGGAGGATGTGGGTGGAGAGGATCACCGTGTGGGCTTCGCCGAGCCCCTTGATCAGGGAGCGGACTTCGTGGATCTGCCGCGGGTCGAGCCCGATGGTGGGTTCGTCCAGGATCAGGACCTCGGGGTTGCCGACGATGGCCTGGGCCAGCCCTACCCGCTGCTTGTATCCCTTGGACAGCCGGCCGATGATGCGGCGGCGGACGTCGCCCAGGTTACATTTTTCGATGGCATCCCCCACCCGAGCCTTCCGGGCGTTGGAGCGCACCCCCTTGATCCGGGCCACGAAATTCAGGTAGGAGTCCACCGTCATTTCAGGGTAGAGCGGCGGGTTTTCAGGGAGATAGCCGATGCGGCGGCGGACTTCGAGGCTCTCCTCGAACACGTCATGCCCGGCGATCCGGGCGGTCCCTTCCGTGGCCGGCATGTAGCAGGTGAGAATGCGCATGGTGGTGGTTTTTCCCGCCCCGTTGGGGCCGAGGAAGCCCAGAATCTCCCCTTTTTTCACTCTGAAGGAGATGTCGTCCACCACTTTGCGCCCGCCATAGGCTTTGCTTACATGTTCGACTTCGATCACGCTCATTCCTCCGGGGTAACGGCTCCGCCCGATGCCGGGCGGCCAGGGCAAACGTCTGCGCAAAGGGAAAGTTCGAAACCACAAATCATAATGAAAAGCCTGTGCCGAGTCAATCGACCGGAGCCCGGATCCAGGCTAATTATCTGCGGAATCAGGGGAAAATCGCCGCCAACCCCAGAATTAAGTTGCGAAATCCGGGGGGCGGTGTTATAAAAAGGCCGGAACCAAACAGATGCTCTTCCGTATTATCATCGGGCGTTGCAAGGGGTTCCGGCAAAGCAGACGAGGTATAGCCATGAAAGCTATCAACAAATCATCCCGCCCGATGAAACAAAATCAAGGTCTCCATTATCTACTGATGTAGTTGCTCTCGGGCGTCGAAAAGTCAGAGCACTAAAAGCCACCTCCCCCGCGGTCTTGACGGGGCAATGTATTAAGAGGGTCGATTTGAGGATTATCCTGGCGAGGATTCTAAGCTTATGATCGAAGTTAAACGGAACGGGCGTTTGGAAGACGCCGAATACGATCCCATCGAACTGGACGACGACGAGATGGATGCTTCCGAGGCGTTTCCGCGCCTGACGCGGGAGAACTACGTCGACAGGGTCAGGCTGGACCGTGTTCCCACCGAGGGAAGGCCGGCCGTCAAGGGGGAGGAGTCCGCGGCTTCGGCCGACCCCCTTTACATCTACTATCGGAGCATGAGCAAGATCCCCCTGCTGACGCGCGAACAGGAAGTTTACCTCGCCAAGAAGATCGAAACCGCCAAGCTCAATACCCTGCGCCTGCTCTCGCTCACGACCATCAACACCTACAAGATCATGGAACTGGCCGAGGAACTGCAACCCGCCGACGCCCCGGCGGACCAGACCCAGGCCCAGTCGGGGATGGAAGGGAAGAAGGAGGCCGAAAACAACGAGGTTTCGGCCGAGGAGCGCACGCGGTTGCGCCTGCGGCAGGTCCGCCGGATCATCTCCCGCCTGGAGAAGCTTGAAGCGAAGTACCGGGTGACCCGGGAAAGCCTGAAGAAATCGAAGGGCCGGAGCGCGAAGTCCCGGAAGGACCTGGAAAAGATCGAAAGCAACCGGGAAGCGATTTTCCATTCCCTGCAGCGGATCGATTTCAGCGAAAACCAGATCGCCATCCTGGTCGACGGCGTGGAAGAGGTGCTGCACCGGATGGAAGAAGCCCACGGGCGGCTCCAGCCCCGTTCCCGGCGCCAGCGCCCGAATCCCAAGGAGGTCAGGGAAGCGCGGGCGGAGATCCGTCGGCTCGAGGATCAGTACCTGACCAACATCGAAGAGCTGCGCAAGATCGTGGCCCTGATCAGCGAGAACAAGACGGAAATGCTCCACGCCAAGGACCAGTTCGTCCGTTCCAACCTTCGCCTGGTGCTGAGCATCGCCAAGAATTACTCCTATCCCGGGCTCGACCTGCTCGACTTGGTCCAGGAGGGGAACATCGGGCTCATGAAGGCGGTCGACAAGTTCAACTACCGCCTTGGGCACAAGTTCTCGACCTACGCCACTTGGTGGATCCGCCAGAGCATCACCCGCGCCATTGCGGACCAGGGGCGGACGATCCGTATCCCGGTGCACATGGTGGAAGCCATGAACCGGGTCCTCAAGGTGGCCAACGAACTGACCAAGCGGATGGGGCGGGAGCCTTCCATCCATGAGCTGGCCAAGGAGCTGAAGACCCCGGTCGCCAAGGTGACGCAGATCCTGAAGGCGGCCCAGGAGCCGATCTCTCTGGAAGCCAGCATCGCCGATAACAAGGACGCCGTGCTCAACAAGTTCATCGAGGACAAGAACGCGGTGTCGCCCGATGAAGACGTCATGAAGCACAACCTGCGCGAAGTGACCGATTCGGCGCTCGAGTCCCTCTCCCCCAGGGAGCAGGAGATCGTGCGCATGCGCTACGGGCTGAACGAGAACGGGAAGGAATATACCCTGCAGGAAGTGGGCGAGATTTTCCAGGTGACGCGCGAGCGGATCCGGCAGATCGAGGAGAAGGCCCTGCTCAAGCTCCGCAGCCCCTACCGTTCCAACAAGCTGCGCGAATTCGCCGATTTCATCAGCAAGAACTAGAGCTGTGGGCGCGGCCGGGCTCCGCGGGGCCCGGCCGCGGGTTTTCCCCCTCTCCCCGGCGCTTTTGTCTCCAGCCCATTGCCGTCTGAGTGCACAAAATGTAGACTTGCACTGTCCCTTCGCCGATGAAGCATAACAGCGGCGTCGTGGGCGGAATGGTACGACATCAGAAAGGAAGGACGAACTGAACAATTTTAATCCGTTTTTGCCGGTTGGGGAGACAAACAACCTGCTCGACAGGCTCCGGCGGCTGGCACGCAACCTCTACTGGACTTGGAACCAGGAGGCGTTGGAGATCTTCCGGGAGCTATCCCCCCGGGGCTGGCAGGACCTGTACCACAACGCGGTCGCGGTGCTCGAGGATATTTCCGAATACGAGCTCTCCGTGCGACTGCGCGACCCGTTTTTTGCCAGGCGCGTACGGCGGGTCCTGAACGATTTCGACGCCTACATGAACCGCCGGGACACCTGGGCTGCGCGCCATGCCCCGGAATTGCATGAGCGCCCGGTGGCCTATTTTACCGCCGAGTACGGTTTCCACGAAACCCTGCCGATCGCGGCCGGGGGGCTGGGGATCCTGGCCGGGGACCATGCGCGCGCGGCGAGCGACCTGGGGCTGGGCCTGGTGGGGATCAGCCTCTTTTACCGGGAAGGGTACTTCCACCAGGCGATCAATCGCGAAAACTGGCAGACGGAGTATTACGTCCCCCTCAACCCCGCTACCCTGCCGCTCGATCCGGTCCTGGACGCGGAGGGGAACCGGGTGGTGGGGGAAGTGGAGATCGGCCTGGCCCGGGTCCGCTTTCACGCCTGGCGCGTCAACGTCGGGCTCGTCCCCGTCTATCTGCTTGACACCAACCGCCCGGAGAACGAACCCCTCTTCCGCGAGCTGACCCTGCGCGTCTACGGCGGGGACAGCTCCACCCGGATCATGCAGGAGGTGCTGCTCGGCATCGGGGGGGTCCGGCTGCTGCGGGCGCTCGGGATCGACCCATCGGTCTATCACATGAACGAGGGGCACGCTGCGTTTCTCGGGCTGGAACTCATCCGGGAGGAGGTCGCCGCGGGGCGGACGTTCGAGGAGGCGCTCGAGCGGACGAGGGAGCGGTGCGTGTTCACCACCCACACCCCGGTCGAGGCCGGGCACGATTTCTTCGGGGCCGACCTGGTCAATTACGTGCTCAGGCAGATCCAACCGTGCATCCACCCCGATTTCGAACGCTTCATGGGGCTGGGGCGGGTCGACCCGGCCGACGGCGGGGAACCCTTCTGCATGACCGTGCTCGCGCTCCGGTCGGCGCGCGCGGCCAACGCCGTGAGCGAATTGCACGGCCGGGTCAGCCGCCGCATGTGGCACCGGCTCTATCCCGGCCGGACGGAGGAGGAGGTGCCGATCGGGCACATCACCAACGGGATCCACCTCGTGGGGTGGATGAAGGGGACCGTGCGCAGCTTCTGGCGGCACAAGCTGGGGGACGGTTGGCACCGGGACGTCCACTCGCCCGAATTCTGGCAGCGGGTGCTCGATCCCGAATTCATCTCGGACGAGGAGATTTGGGCGCTGCGCTACCGGCTGCGTCGGGCGCTGGTCGAGTTCGTGCGCCGGCGCTCGCTGATCGAGCGCGTGCGGGCGGGCGAGAGCGGCTTCTACGAGCGGGTGTTCGACCCTGACATCCTGACGATCGGGTTCGCCCGTCGCTTCGCCGTCTACAAGCGCGCGCCCCTGGTCTTTGAGAACTATGACGCGATCGTGAAGCTCGCGACCGACGCCCAGCGGCCGATCCAGTTCATCTTTTCCGGCAAGGCGCACCCGGCCGACGACGAGGGGAAGCGGCTCATCCAGAAGATCATCCACCTGGCCAAGTACAGCGGCCTGAAGGGGAGGGTGGTCTTCATCGAAGATTACGACGTGCATATCGCGCGCCAGATGACGGCGGGGTGCGACGTGTGGATGAACACCCCGCGGCGGCCGCTGGAGGCCTCGGGAACGAGCGGGCAGAAGATCGTCAGCAACGGCGGGTTGAACCTGAGCATCCTCGACGGCTGGTGGCGTGAAGGGTACGATGGCACCAACGGTTTCGCGATCGGGGGGGACGACCATCCCGATTCGGTCATAGAGCAGGACCGGCGGGACAATGCCGAACTGCTCCGGGTCCTCGGCGAGGAGGTCGTTCCCACTTTCTACGACCGGGACGAGCGGGGGATCCCGCGCGCCTGGATCGGGCGCATCCGTCGTTCCATGGCCACGCTCCTCCCCCAATTCACCACCTGGCGCATGGTCCAGGAATATACCCGGAACTATTATCTTCCCAGCCGCGCGCCGGAGGGGCGTGACACGGAGTAGGACGAAATGTCGGACAGGGGGCGCATGCGCATCGCGATGATTGCGGCCGAAGCGGCCCCCTACGTCAAGGTCGGCGGCCTGGGGGATGTCCTGGGGGCCCTGCCGAAGGCGCTCGAGCGCCTGGGGGGGGCGGTGTCGGTCATTGTCCCGCGCTACGGGGTCGACCCTTGGGAAGGGGCCGCCCCGGGCCGGGTGCCCCACCTCGAGGTCCCATTCGGGGGGCGGGTCGAACGGGCCGAAATCACCGAGACCCGCATGCGCGGGAGCGCGGTCAGGGTCTACGCGATCGCTTCCCGGAAATATTTCGACCGGGAGGGAGTGTACAACGATCCCGCGACCGGCGAGGGTTACCCGGACAACCCGGAACGCTTCACCTTCTTCACGAGGGCGGCGGTCGAACTGATCCGGGCGCTTGGGGTCCCCTTCGAAATCCTCCACTGCCACGATGCGCACGCCGCCCTCCTCCCCGCCCTTGTCGACCCGCGCTACGGAGGTCCCGGGGCCGCCGATTTCGCCCGGTCCGGGACCCTTTTGACCATCCACAACCTCGCCCACCAGGGGATCTGCCCCCCGGAGACGCTTGACCGTGCCGGGCTCGCCGCCGCGCATTTTTACCCGGGCTCCCCCTTCGAGTACTGGGGGCGGCTCAACTGCTTGAAAGTGGGGATCGAACTGGCGGACCGGATCAATACGGTCAGCCCGACCTACGCACTGGAGATTCAAAGCGGCGCCGAGGCGGGCTGCGGGCTCGAGGGAGTGCTCGCGGGCCGCTCCGCGGCACTTTGCGGGATCGTCAACGGCATCGATTACGAGGAGTGGAACCCGGAGACCGATCCGCATATCGCCGCCCGCTACTCGGTCCGGAACCTGGCCGGGAAGGAGGCGTGCCGGCGCGACCTGCGTGAGCACTTCCGCCTCGAGTCCCCCCCCCGCCGGGTGCCGATCGCGGGCATTGTCTCCCGGCTGGCGGACCAGAAGGGGCTCGACTTGGTCGCCGCGGCGGCCGAGGAACTGCTCGCGCTCGATCTCCAGCTGGTGGTTTTGGGAACCGGCCAGCGGAAATACCATGACTTGCTCGAAGCGCTCGCCGCGCGCTATCCCGGCCGGGTCGGGGTGCGGCTCGCCTTCGACAATGCCTTGGCCCACCGGATCGAGGCGGGCTGCGACCTCTTCCTGATGCCCTCCCGCTACGAGCCGTGCGGCCTGAACCAGCTTTACAGCCTGCGTTACGGGACGGTGCCCGTGGTGCGCAGGACCGGGGGGTTGGCCGACACCGTCTTCCCCTGGGACGGGGAGCGCGGAACAGGATTCCTGTTCGAGGATTACACCCCGGGTGCGCTGGTCGACGCCGTCCGACGCGCGCTCGCGGTCTACGCCGACCCGGGCGCCTGGCGGCGCCTGATGGTGCGGGGGATGCGGCAGGACTGGTCGTGGGAACGGTCGGCGCGCAGGTACCTGGACCTGTACCGGGAGATCGGGAGGATGGCCTCATGATGATGCGATGGCTCGGGCTCCTCTGCCTTTTTGGGGCGTGCGCCCCGGTGGCCGGGGCAGGGACGGGCCTGGACCCGGCGCGCCTGGAGCGGATCGGGGAGGCGGTCGGGGAGGCGATCCGGGCCGGGGAGATCCCCGGGGCGGTGGTGATCGTGGGCCGGCGCGGCGCGGCCGACTACTGCCGTGCCTTCGGCAACCGGGCTCTCGTCCCCGCGGTCGAGCCGATGACGGTCGACACGGTGTTCGACGTCTCCTCCCTGACCAAGGTCATAGCCACCACCCCCGCCGTCATGATCCTCGTCGAGGAGGGGCGGCTGCGCTTGGACGACCGGGTGTCGCGCTACCTGCCGGAGTTCACCGGGGGAGGGAAGGAAAAGATCACGGTGCGCCAGCTCCTGACCCACTATTCCGGGTTGCGCCCCGATTTCGACCTGTCCCGGGAATGGTCCGGAACCGCCGGGGCGCTCCGGGAGCTCTGGGGGATGAAGACGGAGGCCGAGCCGGGCACGAAGTTTGTCTACAGCGACCTCAATTTCATCGCCCTCGGGGAGGTGGTGCGCGCCCTCTCCGGGAAGAGCCTGGATGTCTTCGCCCGGGAGCGGGTCTTCGCCCCGCTGGGGATGAACGACACCGGGTTTCTCCCTCCCCAGGCTCTCCGCGGGCGGATCGCGCCCACGGAACCGCGCCGCAACACGCTGCGCTACCTGGGGGGGCGGGCGGAAGCGCTCGACACGATGGTGCGGGGGGAGGTCCACGACCCCACCGCCTGGCGCATGGGGGGGGTCGCCGGGCACGCGGGGGTCTTTTCCTGCGCGCGCGACCTCGCCCGGTACGCCCGGATGCTGCTCGGCGGGAGCGCCTACGGGGGGAAACGGATCCTGTCGCCGGCGACGGTCGAGGCCATGACCCGGCCGCAGTCCCCCGCGGGTGCGCGCCCCGAGCGGGGGTTCGGGTGGGACATCGGGTCGGATTATGCCTCCCCGCGCGGGGACCTGCTCGGCGGGGGGTACGGCCACACCGGTTTCACCGGGACCTCGCTCTGGATCTGGCCCGACGAGGGGCTCTATGTCGGGGTCCTGACCAACCGGGTGCACCCGGACGGCGGGAAGAATATCAACCATCTGCGCGGAGCGATCGCCAATATCGTCGCCGCGGCGCTCCTGCCCTGATAACGGCGGCCGGCCCCGCGCCGGGCCGGCCACGAAACCCTCTCCCGTATCGTCACCGGACACTCACGCACCAACGTAGGAGACCTCCACATCCTCCTGGTCGGCTGAAGCCTATCCCGTCGTCTTCTCTTCGCTCCGGCAATCGGGCTCGAGGGGGCAGCGGGGACAGAGGGGGCGCCGGGCGCGACAGAGCGCCCGTCCGTGCAGTATCACCTGGTGGGAGAAGGAGATCCAGCGCGCGCGCGGGAGCGCGGCCATGAGGTCGCGCTCGATCCCCTCGGCGGTCCGCGCCCGGGAGAGATCGAGCCGGCGTGCCACGCGGGAGACGTGGGTGTCGACCACGACCCCCTCGGCCTTCCCAAAGGCGACGCCGAGCACCACGCTCGCTGTTTTGCGTGCCACGCCGGGCAGCCGGAGCAACTCTTCCATCGTGTCCGGCACCGCTCCCCCGAACGACTCGAGCAGCATCCGGCAGGCGCCCTGGATGTATTTGGCCTTGTTGCGATAGAACCCGGTTGAACGGATGTCGGCCTCCAACTCCTCCAGCGGCACGCGGACGTAATCCGCCGGCGTCCGGTACTTGGCGAACAGTTCCACGGTGACCCGGTTGACGCGTTCGTCGGTGCACTGGGCCGAGAGGATGGTGGCCACCAGCAGCTCCAGCGCGTTCTCGTGCCGGAGCGAACATCCCGCCCCGGGGTAGGCGGCGTCGAGCCCTTCGAGAATCCGCTTGAGCCGGCGCGCTGCTTCCGTCTGTCCCCCCTGCATCCCCCCTCCTCGGCGATGAAGCCCATTTAACCATCAACGGCGCCGTTTTCCAATCCTTCCGGGCCGGCCGGGGTTTTGCGAATTGACATTCATTCTCCGTGGTGCTATCAAGCAGCTAAACAATTTTAGGAGAATCCATGAGCGAACAATCGAGTACAGGTGAGAAGGCGTTGTTTTTGATGCTGGGTGCCATGATCGGGGCGGCGACTGCGTTGCTGCTGGCGCCGCGGAGCGGAGCGGAGACTCGCAAGCTGATCGCGACCAAGGCGCGCGAAGGGGCGGACGTGGTGTCGACACGGAGCCGGGCTGTTTCGGTCAAGGCGGGCGAATACGTCGAACGCGGCAAGGAACTGCTGCAGCACCAGAAGGACCAGCTGTCGGCCGCCATCGAGGCGGGTAAGCAGGCGTACCGGGAAGAGAAGGGCGGGGTGTAGGGCCCGATGCACGACACACTGCTGATCGTATTCATTGGAATCCTGGCCGTGGCCGTCCTGGCCCAGAGCGTGCTCTTCTACCTGATGTACCGGTCGATCCGCGCCCTCGGCACGAGGTTCGAGGATCTGGGTGGGGAGCTGGCCCGGCACGTGGAGAGCGTGAGCCGGGGGGCCGATTCGGTGATGGAATCGGTCCGGGGGCTCGCCGAGGCCGTCCGCCCGGCCGCCGGGATGTTCACCGAGTCGGTCGATACCCTGCATGGCAGGGTACGCGAGATCGACAACTTCCTGGGCGAAGTCACCGACATGGTGCGGGGCGAGATCGTCTTGATCCAGGACACCGTGCACACGGCCTCCTCCCGCATCCAGGAAACGATTGAGGTGGCGCGCGATTGCGTCCTCACCCCGGTCAGCCAGGTGAGCGCGATCGGGAAAGGGGTGCGCGCCGCGCTGGAAGTTCTCTTCCGGATGAAAAAGTCCCCCTCCCGTAGAATCGACGACGATCCTTTCTGAGCCGGGGGGGCGTCACCCCTCGCCCCTCCCTTCCCGACCCTAAAAACGCGATCCGGGAGTAACGCTGTCTCCGCCTCTCGCCGGTAAGAAGGCAAAATCACTTGACAAGCGTCATGAAGATATCATAAACGAAGGATGCCGTACCGGCGGGAAAGAGGGGGACATGACCGAAGAAAAGAAGGCGGGGGAAGTGGAACGGGGGGGGATCTCCCGGAGGAGTTTTCTCCGGGATGCCGGGCTGGCTGCGGCGGTGCCGGCTGTGGCCCCCATTGCCCGGGCGGGGGAGGCTCCCGCGCCCCGGACACCGGCGGCGCCGGCCGGGCCGGCGGCGTCCGAGGACTCCTGCGACGGCCCGACCATGGTGCAGCTGACGGTCAACAGCGGGCAATACCGGTGCGAGGTCCAGCCGCACTGGAGCCTGCGGCAGCTGCTGCGCGACGAGATCGGGCTTACCTCGCCCAAGGACTGGTGCGGCGGGCTGGGAGCCTGCGGCTCCTGCACCGTGATTCTTAACGGCCGCCCGGTCCTCTCCTGTCTCACCCTGGCCTGCGAATGCCACGGCGCCGCCGTGGAAACAGCCGAGGGGATCGCCAACACCAAGCACCCGGTGATCCAAGCCTATATCGACTACAACGCGTTCCAGTGCGGCTACTGCACCCCGGGTTTCGTTTGCACCGCCAAGGCGCTGCTCGACCGAAACCAGAATCCCACCGAGGCCGACGTGCGGGACGCCCTGGGGGGCAACCTCTGCCGGTGCGCCACCTACCAGCAACACCCCCCTGCGGTCATCGCGGCGGCCGCCGAGCTGCGGCGCGACAGGAGTCGGTCATGAAGACATGGAAGCGTTTCGCCCACATCGACGTGGGTTCGGTCGAACAGGCGGCGGATCTGCTCCGCCGGGGGAACGCCGCGCTCATCGCCGGCGGCACCGACCTGCTGGGGGGGATGAGGTTCGAGATCCTGCCCGATTACCCGGAATTGATCGTGAATCTGAAGACGATCCCCGGCCTGGATTACATCCGGGAGGAGGGGGGCGGGCTCCGGATCGGCGCCCTGACCCGGTTGGAGGACATCGCCCGGAGTGCGACGGTGCGCTCCCGCTGGACCGCGCTGGCCGATGCGGCGCACCGGACGGCCACTCCTCATATCCGGGAGATGGGGACGATCGGGGGGAACATCTGCCAGCTCAACCGCTGCTGGTATTTCCGGATTCCCGACAACCGCTTCCACTGCGTCCGCAAGGGGGGGAAGACCTGCTATGCCATGGCGGGGGACAACCGCTACCACTCCATCTTCGGCGCCCTCAAATCGTGCCTGGCGGTCAATCCGAGCGATACCGCCCCCGCCCTGGTGGCGCTCGGCGCCTCCATTCGGACCAACCGGCGCCTCGTCGAGGCCGAGAAGTTCTGGGACATGAGAGTCCCGGGGTCCACGGTCCTGGAGCCGGGCGAGATCGTGACCGCCATCGAAATCCCCGCCCCGCCGGCGGGGGCCAAGAGCGCGTTCCTCAAGTTCGCCATTCGCAAGTCGATCGACTTTCCGATCGTCAACTGCGCCGTCATGGTCGCGGGGGGGGAGGCGCGGGTCTGTCTCAACGCCGTCCATAACCGGCCCTGGAGGGCGACGGCGTCCGAGGATGTCGTCAGGGGGAAGGCGATCGACGAGGCGCTGGCCGACGCCGCCGGCGCCGCCGCGGTGGCCAAGGCGCTTGCGTTGCCGGGGGACCGGAACAAGTGGAAGATCCAGATCGCCCGGACCCTGGTCAAGCGCGCGCTCCTGGCCTCGGCCTGAGCGCGATGAGCGGGCTGGATTTTTCCGTTCCCTACAACAACGATCCCGAAACCCTCGACGAGATCATCCGCCTGAAGGAGCGTAACGGCAACCGTATCCGCGAGGTGTATCTCTCCGGGCCACAGGAGTACACGGGTGCGGGGAGGATCGTCCCCGCCATGGGGTACGATGATCTGGCCGCCGTCGTCGGGCGCATCCGTGGCGCGGGGCTCCGGGCCAACCTGCTCCTCAACTCCACCTGCGAAGGGGACGACTGGTATTGTCCCGCGGTCCTGGACCCGACGATGGAATACCTCCGCCGCGCGCACGAGGAAATGGGGGTGGAAGCGGTCACGATCGCCAACCCCCTTTACGTCCGGGAGGTGCGCCGCCGCTTTCCGGGGATCGAGATCTGCGCCTCTGTGCTCGGGGACATCGACTGCGTCTCGAAGGCCGTCATCTTCCGCCGGGCCGGCGCCGACGTCATCACCCCCTCGGTCGACATCAACCGCGACCCGGGGCTGCTCGCGAGGATCCGGGAAGTGACGGGGGCGGAGATCAAGCTGATGGTCAACGAGGGCTGTCTCTTCCGCTGCGCCTTCCGCAAGTTCCACTTCAACTACATCGCGCACCGGTCGCGCCGGCCATACGAGGGACAGGCGCGGCCGGAGGACAACGTCTTCAGCCGCAACTGCATTGCGCTGTGCCGCGCCGACCCTTCCCAGATCCTCAAGTCGGGGTGGGTGCGGCCCGAAGACGCCCGGAAATACGGCGCGGCGACCTCCTATTTCAAGCTGGTCGGCCGCACGAGTTCCAGGACGATGATCGTGCGGGTGATCAAGGCCTACATGGACGAGCGCTGGGAGGGAGACCTGCTCGAACTGATGGCGGGCAGCCTCTATTCGGCCGGGATGTCCGGGTTGCTCCACCTGGACAACCGGAGCCTGGGCGCCCTGGGCTTTTTCGACCGCGTCACCTCCTGCGACCGGGAGTGCAGCCGCTGTACCTACTGCGCGGAGGTGGCGGGAAAACTCCTCCGGCGCGGGGTGTTCACCCCCGAAAAGATGATCGACCTGGGACTCAGCTAGCGGATCCTCGCCTTCACAGTCACGACGATGGCCAGAGCGCAGACCGGGATCATCAGGCGCCGCACCGCCGTCTTCGGCGTCGTTTGGGCATGGTACTCATCGCTTTTCCTCCCAAAGGGTGCGGAAGTGCCGCCGATCATGATTCATGGCGCCGGTTTCCGGCGGGCCTCATGGCTGGGGGGAAAAAGGCCCGCGGGTCTTCCCGTCCGGGGTTTTTCGCGCTATCGTCATGGAGCCGCCGAATATAAGCCCCGGGACGCCCCGGAGGATCGGCGCCGACAACGTTTCGGGGGAGACTGATTTCATGTCGCGAAAGTCTGTGCCGTTCACCAGGGAGTTCATCGAAGAGGTGACCCGCCGTTACCCTACCCCCTTCCATATCTACGACGAGAGGGGGCTCCGCGCGAACATGCGCTATTTCCGCGCCGCCTTTTCCTGGGTCGAGGGGTTCAAGGAGTATTTCGCCGTCAAGGCGTGCCCGAATCCCCATATCCTCCACCTCCTTCACCAGGAAGGGTGCGGCACCGACTGCAGTTCGTTGGCGGAACTGGTGATGTCGGAGCGGACGGGGATCACGGGGGAGGAGATCATGTTCTCCTCCAACGAGACGCCGGCGGAGGAGTACATCAAGGCCCGCGAGCTCGGGGCGATCATCAACGTGGACGACATCAGCCACATCCCCTACATCGAGCGGCACTGTGGCATCCCGGAGGTCCTCTCCTTCCGCTACAACCCCGGCCACCTGCGCCGCGGGAACGCCATCATCGGGAATCCGGCGGATGCGAAGTACGGCTTGACGCGCGCGCAGCTCTTCGAGGCCTACCCGCTGGCGCGCTCCAAGGGGGCCACCCGCTTCGGGTTGCACACCTTTATCATTTCCAACGAGCTCGAGCGCCGCTATTTCGTAGAGACGGCCCGGATGCTGTTCGAGCTGGCCGTGGAGGTGAAAGACCGGCTCGGGATCCGCCTGGAGTTCATCAACCTGAGCGGCGGCATCGGGATCCCCTACCGGCCCGAACAGGAGGCGGTCGATCTCGAGCGTCTCTCCGAGGAGATCCGGGCCGAATACGAGCGGCTCCTTGTGCCGGCCGGGCTCCACCCGATGAAGATCTTTTTCGAGAGCGGGCGGATGGTGTCCGGCCCCTACGGGTACCTGGTCACCCGGGCGATCCATCGCAAGGAGATCTACAAGCGCTATGTCGGCACCGACGCCTGCATGGCCCACCTGATGCGGCCGGCGCTCTACGGCGCCTACCACCACATCACCGTCATGGGGAAGGAGGACGCGCCCCACGACCAGGTGGTCGACGTGGTGGGGTCGCTGTGCGAGAACAACGACAAGTTCGCTGTGGACCGGCCGCTGCCGGAGATCGAGATCGGCGACCTGCTGGTTATCCACGACACCGGGGCCCACGGTTTCGCCATGGGGTTCAACTACAACGGGAAGCTGCGCAGCGCCGAACTGCTGTTGCGGGAGGACGGGAGCGTGGAGCTGATCCGCCGGGCGGAGACCCTGGACGACTACTTCGCCACCCTCGACTTCTCGAAGCTGGGGCGGCTGGGCGCCTAGGCGGCCGGCCGCCCGACCCTGGAACTAGAAATAGAAGAACTGCGCCTGCACCAGGAACTGGGAGCGGTCGGCGGCGTCGTCGGAGAAGAGCCTTCCGTAACCCGCCTTCAGGTTGACCCGGTGCTTTTGGACCCACCAAGAGATCCCCCCCTGGACCTTGCCGTCGTCCCTCGCCCCCGCTTCGGTCAGGTCGCGGGAGGCGAACTGGATGTAGGGGCCGAACCGGGCCCGGTGCAGGTAGTAGGCCCCCTCGAGGAGCCAGGTATTCTGCTTGGCGACCGACTGGAAGGGGTACTCCCCGCCGCCGTCGTAGCGGACGAAGTTGGCCTGCGCGGTGACGGCGTCGCCGTTCGGAAGCGGGTGGTCGAGGTAGAAGTCGACGGCGTTGGCGCTGTAGCTCCCCTGGCGGTCGATGCCGCCGCCGATGGCCACGACCTTTTTCGCCCCCAGCGAGGTCCCGGTGTAGAAATAACCGGTGTCGGCCTCCAGCGGGTAGTAGACGACACGGGCGGTGAAGCGGTAGGGGAAATCCCTGTCATGGTTCCGGTTGCCGCGGAACACCCCAACGCGGTATTCCAGGTGATTGTTGATATAGCCGCGCGCCTGTATTCCGTAGTCGCGCCCCACCTTGGAGCGGGTGGGGGTCGAGGCGGCGAAGGCGTAGGGGCCGAAGTCGATCGTCATCAGGTTGGCCGCCGACTGGGTCGTGTTGTGTGACACCGGTACGATGATCATGCCGCCGTCGAGCTGGAATTCGGGGCGGAAGGCGTAGCTCAGGTAGGCGTCCTGCAAGAAGATGTCGGCTTCACGGTTGCCGGCGGCGTCCTTTTTCCCGAGGTTGGGGCTGTCGCTCTCGATAAAGTAGGAGAGTTTCGGCGTGAGCTTTCCCCCCGCCATCAGCCGCAGTCTGCGGAAGAAGACGTTGTGCTTGGTGTCGGTGCCGTTTTCCAGCGCCTCGTACTGCGGCTGGAGCAGGAAGCCGAGTTTGAGCGTGACGTCCCCGTCGCTCGTGGAAAACTCGAAGGGGGGCCCCCCGGCTTCGACTTCCGGGACCAGGACGACCGCGAGGATCGCGGCCGCGATTGCACACCACAAGCTTTTCATCATGTTCCGTCTCCTCCGCGCAAAAATTTCCCCGGGAGATTACGGCGTTTCCCCCCGCTTTTCAAGGAGGTCGCCGGGTAGGCGGGTCCGTTCGGGCCGCCCCCGGCGCATCCGCCCGACAGGGACCGGTCTACCGGTACGTCTTCGCGGTGTCGATGAACGCGTACAGGTTGTCGGGGTTCGCCTCGTCGCGCACCGCGCCGTCGCCGGCCAGGTTTGTCGGGCTCGGCGAAGAGCCGCGCGTGTTTCCGGCAACCCTTTTCGGCCAGGCTAATTCGCTCCTACCCATCCTTTGGACAGGGTCACCGCCGCCATCGCATCCTTGCCGTAGGCGTCCGCCTTGGCGTAAGCGGCCACCTGGTCGTCCATCTGCCCGCCGCCGATCATGATCTTGACGCTGTCGCGCAAGCCGGCGTCGGCTAGGGCCTGGACGGTGTTCTTCATCGGGTCGTAGGCCAGGGTCAGGAAGCCGCTGAGTCCGACGATCTGGGGCTTGAATTCCTTGACCGCTTCGACGAACCGGGCTACAGGGACGTCCACGCCGAGGTCCATGACCTCGAAACCGTTGATGTCGAGCATGAAGACCACGATGTCCTTGGCGATATCGTGAATGTCCCCTTCCACGGTGCCGAAGACGATGCGCCCCAGCTTCTTCTGTTCCCCCGCCTCGCCCGCGGCCAGCCGCGGCTTGACCATCGCCCCGATCTGCCGCAGCATTTCGCCGGCCAGGATCAGTTCGGGAACGAAGCACTCGCCGGCGGCGAAGCGGTCGCCGATGATGCCGAGCGCCGTGCGGCAGTCGTCGAGCAGGCTGAGGGGTTCCGCGCCTTCGTCGAGCAGTTTCTCGGCAAGCTTGACGGCTTCGTCCTCACGCATATCTACAACGAGATCGATTAATTCTTGCGACATGGACTCTCCTTTTTCACTTCCTAGATAATGGTTGGTGCATAATCCTTATACGGGCTTGTTGAAGACTCCCGCGCGGAAGGCGCGCGTGTAATTGAGGCAGTGCTTGTCTTTCGCCAGCAGGAGTTCAGTGGCCAGGATGGTGGTCTGGATATCGTGGTTGTTCGGGTCGCAGATGGCGCAGTCCATCCCCGCCTGCATCGAAAGCGCCAGGAATACGCGGTTGATGTACGTCCGGGCCGGCAGCCCGAACGAAATATTGCTCAGCCCGCAGGTGATGTGGACCTCGGGGAACCGCCTGCGGATCTCGCGGACGCTGTCGAAGAAGATCAGTCCATTCTGGATTCCGGACCCGATGGTCATTGCGAGCGGATCGACGTAGAGGTTGCTGTCCCTGATCCCCATCGACCGGGTCTTTTCGAGCAGCCGGGCGATGTTGTCCAGGCACTCTTCCTGCGTCTTTGGGAGCCCTTTCTCCCCGCTCGCCAGGGCCACCGTCGGGCAGTCATGTTCGGCGACGATGGGGAAGATGTCCCGGCGCCCCGGCTCCAGGCTGATCGAGTTGATCATCGGCTTGGTCTTGACCACCTTGATCGCCGCTTCCAGCGCCTTCGGATTGGCGCTGTCCAGGGCGATCGGCTTGTCAGTGGCGGACTGGATCGTTTCCACCAGCCAGATGAGGTCATCGGGTTCGCGCTGGGGCGCGGTGCCGGCGTTTGCGTCCACCCACGCGGTGTGGGAGACCGCAGCCTGTTCCCGGGCCAGGTTCTGGATGAAGGCCGCGTCGCGCTCCTGGATGGCCTGGGCCACCCGCTTGCGCGTGCCGTTGATTTTTTCTGCGATGATTTTCAAAGAATGGCTCCTTTCCGGTGAAGCTCCCGCCGGAGGCCGGCCCGCGGCGGCAAGGGCACGGTTGTTTCCCATCCCGGCGGCCGGGCGGGGAACGAAAGCCCGTGTTCACAGATCAGGTGTAAAGACTTGATTTATAAAATATTTCCGTTTCCGGCACAAGTGAATTCCGGCCGGGCGCTTCCCGGACCTCAGAGGTGTTCCAGCCGGTCGATCACCACGTTCCCGTTCTTGACGGTGACCACGCAGTGGTTGACGCCGAAGAAGGTGGCGATTTCACGGTAGTGGCCGACGTTCATCAGCACGATGTCGGCCTGCCGGTCCGCCTCGAGGGTTCCCACCCGGTCGGCGATTCCCAGGGAACAGGCGGCGTTGACGGTGGCCGCCGTGATTGCCTCCTCTGGTGTCATCCCCATTCGGGTAACGGCCAGCGCCACGACGAGTTGCATATTGAGCGTATGGCAGGAGCCGGGGTAGAAGCCGGTGGCCAGCGCCACCGGGACCCCCGCGTCGATCAGCCTGCGGGCCGGGGCGGGCTCGAGCCCCCCAAGGTGCGACGCGGTCGCCGGCAGCAGGGTGGCGACGGTGCCCGAGCGGGAGAGGGCCTCGATGCCGGCGTCGTCGATCCACTGAAGATGGTCGGCGCTTGCGGCTCCTGTCTCGACGGCCAGCCGGGCGCCCGTGCCCGGCCCCGATTCCTCTGCGTGTACCCTGATGCCGAGGCCGGCTGCGGCGGCCGCCTGCAGGATGGCGCGCGCCTCCTCGATGTCGTAGTGGGCGCTGTCGACCAGGCAGTCGCAGAACCGGGCCAGCCCTTCACGGGCCAGGCGCGGAAGGGCGGTCCGGATGGTTTGCTGCACCTGTTCGAGGCGCGTGCCGGTTTCGGCGCCCGGCGCGGCTGGGGCGCAGAGGAAGGTGGGGTGGATCTCCAGCCGGCTCCGTTCCCGGAGCGCGGCCAGGACCTGGAGGCTCCGGATCCCCTCGTCCAGCCCGGCGCCCGCGACGCTCTTGGCTTCTATGGTGGTGGTGCCGTGGGCCAGGAAGAGGCGGACGCAGCGCTCCGCCTTCGCAAGGTTCTGGTTCTGCGCCGCGGTGTGGAGCGCGTTCCCCCGGTCTCCGTCGCTCTCCGCCGGGCCGGAAGGGTCCTGGCGGCTTTCGGGTTTTGGGGCGGACAGCAGGGGGTGGGTGTGGGGGTCGATGAATCCGGGCAGGGCGACCAGGTCCAACCCGAGGCCGTCCACGGTCTGCCAGTGGACCCCCGGTTCGCGCGCCGGGACGTCCCGGGTGGGCCCCACCCACACGATCCGGCCGCCGTGAACGAGGATGGCCCCATTTTCGATGACTCCCAAGTCGGACATCGCCCCCCCGGTCCGGGGGACGCCCCCCCCCTTCATGGTGACGACTTGGGAGAGGTTTCTCAGCAGCAGCATAAAAACTCCTGTCGGGGCGTCCGCGCGGGCGCGGGTGCCGGCCCGTCGGGAGAATTCGCTCAGGCTCCGGGGTTGCCGCGGAGCTCGGCGGTGATCTCCGCGGCGATGACGCGCGCCTTTTCCAGTGCCGCGGGGGGGAACGAGATCGCTCCCACAACCGGGTGCCCCCCTCCGCCGTGGCGTTCGCACAGGTGCGCCAGGTTGTGGGTTCGCGGGACGGGGCTCCAGGGATTGGACCCGACCGAGATCTTGGTCCGGTAGCTCGACAGGCTCAGGCCCACACAATAGGTGGCTTCGGGGTAGAGGTAGTAGGGGATGAACTTGTTGTAGCCTTCCAGTTCGTACCCGGTGATGTCGAAGAATACAGTACGGTCTGCGTATTCGGCGTGCCGGCGGATGATGTCGATCGACTCGAGATGCCGCTCGTACAGGGGGTTGAAGGCGTCGCGCACCCAGGGGATCTCGATGATGTCCCCCAGGGGTCGGCTCCGGAATTCCCGAATCAGGCCGCAGATCTTTTCGCTGTCGCGGACCCCCTCGACCACCATCATGAGTTTCATCGCCGGCTGGGCGAGTTCGACGGCCGCCTGGGCGCTTTCGAACTGGGCGCCGTCGATGATGTCGGCCCAGTGGATCAGCTCCGTCAGCCGTCCGGAATCGAACGAGAAGTGCTTCCCGCACATTTCGGCGATGAGCTTGGTGCAGGAGCGGTAGGTCGGGTCGTGAAATTTCCGGCCGCTCCGGTCCGCCCGGAAGTGAGCCTCGTCCTCCTGGGTGAGGAAGGCGCTCTGGTGGTGGTCGAACCACCAGGTCAGGCGCGGGTCGCTGGAATACTTGAAGTCGACTATGGCGTTCTGGTCTCCGTCGAACCGGACGTCGAGGAAAAGCTCCCCGGCCCTGTGCGCCAGCCCCTCGTAGGCGAAAACACTCTTCTTGTCGATGCAGTCGACATGGAACTGGCTGAAGACGGCGGCCGAGGCGAGCCCGTCAAAACAGTTGTTGTGAAAGTATATCTTCATTTTCATAGGTATACCGTGGACCCCTAGAAGCCGCCCGGGGTATGCGCCGGCGGCGCGGAGGCCCCGGGCGAACTATCCACGGTACCACACTCGCCCACCCGGCGGAAGGATATTTGACGACCGCCGGTGCGCGGATGCGAGCCCGAGAACCGAAAAATGCTGGTATGAATGCGGCACCGATGCTATATTACCCGTTTATCTCCGGCTGTGGCCTGCCCACGTCGTCACCCGAGGGAGACCCAGGCCGGTTTGCGAGGCGGACCATGAAAGAAGGAATTCACCCCAAGTACCATGAAATCACCGTCAGCTGCGCCTGCGGCCACCAGTTCCAAACCCGCAGCACCAAGCCTGAAATCAGGCTGGAACTCTGCTCGAAATGCCATCCCTTCTACACCGGGAAGCAGAAGCTGGTCGACACGGCCGGCCGGATCGAACGCTTCCAGCGGCGCTACGGCCTGGACAAGGACGGGAAGCCCAAGGCCTAGTCCCCGCATGTGCCGTAGCGGCGCATCATCCCGCGCGGTCCCGGGGGACGGTGTGACAGATGTCCCATGATCGATAAGCTGAACTCCCTGGAAAAGAAACTCGAGGAGCTGGGCATGCTCCTGGCGGACCCGGCGGTGATCGCCGAGCAGCCGGTCTACCAGAGGCACGCCAAATCCTATCGGGACCTGGAACCGGTCGTGGAGAAGTTCCGCGAATACAAGGGCGTCCTCCGGGCGCTGGAGGAGGTCCGAGCCATGGGCGCCTCCGAAACCGATCCGGAGATGAGGAAGATGGCGGAGGAGGAATCGGTCGACCTCGCGGGGCGGGAAGAGGCGTGCCGCAAGGAACTGCAGCTGTTGCTGATGCCCCAGGATCCCAACGACGACAAGAACGTGCTGCTGGAAATCCGTGCCGGCACCGGCGGCAACGAGGCCACTCTTTTCGCCGCCGAACTCTTCCGCATGTATTCCCGGTTCACCGAGCGGACCGGGTGGCGCGTGGAGATCATGGAGGGGCACGAGTCGGAGGTGGGCGGGTTCAAGGAGATCATTGCGATCATCGAGGGGGACCGCGTCTACAGCAAGTTGAAATACGAAAGCGGCGTGCACCGGGTGCAACGGGTGCCGGAGACCGAGGCCAGCGGCAGGATCCACACCTCAGCCGTCACGGTGGCGGTGCTGCCGGAGGCTGACGATGTGGAGATCAACATCGACGCCAAGGACATCCGCATCGACACCTTCTGCTCCTCCGGCCCGGGCGGCCAGTCGGTCAACACCACCTACTCCGCGGTCCGGATCACCCATATCCCGACGGGGCTGGTCGTTTCCTGCCAGGACGAGAAGTCGCAGATCAAGAACCGGGCCAAGGCCATGCGCGTGCTCCGTTCGCGCTTGTACGATATCGCGCTGCAGGAGCAGCAGAAGACCATCGCCGAGGACCGCCGCAGCCAGGTCGGCTCGGGTGACCGGAGCGAGAAGATCCGGACCTACAACTATCCCCAGAACCGCGTCACCGACCATCGCATCGGCCTGACCGTCCACAACCTCACCGACTTCATGGACGGCAACATCCAGGCGATGCTTGAAGCCCTGGCGACGCACTACCAGGCCGAAAAGTTGAAGCAGTCGTTGTAGGTCGCCTTCGATGCACACCGTCGCTTCCACGCGCACGCGCATGATCGAGGAGCTGGGGCGGGCGGGAGTGGAGTCGCCCGCACTGACGGCCGACCTGTTGATCGGGTTCGCGCTCGGCTGGAGCCGGGAACGGGTGCTGGCCCACCCCGAACAGGGGTTGGACCGGGAGGCGCGGGAGCTCGTCGCCGGGCTCGCGGCGCGCCGGGCGGGGGGGGAGCCGCTGCAGTACCTGACGGGGGAGCGGGAGTTCTACGGCCGCTCCTTCCGGGTGACCCCCGACGTACTGATCCCCCGCCCCGAGACCGAGATCCTGGTGGAGGAGGCGCTCGGGAGGATGCGCGCCCTAGGGCGTCCCGGATTCCGCTACGCCGACATCGGCACCGGCAGCGGATGTATCGCCCTGTCGGTCGCCTGCGATTTTCCGCAAGCGTGCGGTTACGGGGTGGACGTTTCCCCCGCCGCGCTCCGGGTGGCTCGGGAAAACGGGCGACGGCTCGGAGCGGATGGGCGGGTGCTGTGGGTTGCGGCCGATTTACTCGAATGCTTTCCGGAGCGGGGGAGCCTCGATTTTATCCTGAGCAACCCCCCCTACGTGGCAATCGGGGATTATCATGATCTCCCGCGCGAGGTGAGGGATTTCGAGCCGCGCACCGCACTGTGCGCCGGCGGGGACGGGCTCGAAGTCTATCGCCGGCTGATCCCGGCCGGCGCGGCGCGGTTGGTTCCCGGGGGGATGCTGCTGCTCGAGGTCGGCCGGGGGCAGGCGGGCCCGGTGGTGCGGTTGATCGAAGCGGCGGGGCTGCAGCCGGAGACGGTGGTAGACGATTTGCAGGGCATTGCGCGGGTGGTGATTGCCGCGAAGCCCGTCCGGAGAAGTGATGGATAAGATTCGGGTGGTGGGAGGAGTGGCCCTGAGGGGGCGGGTGGAGACGAGCGGGGCGAAAAACGCGGCGCTGCCCGCCATGGCCGCGACACTCCTGACCGGGGACGCGGTGCAACTGGAGAACCTCCCGCGCGTGCGCGATATCCTGACCACGCGCGACCTGCTCGAGAAGATGGGGGCCGAAGCCGAGATCAGGGAGGATGGGACCGGGACCTTCCGGGCCGGAGAGATCAGCTCCCTGGAAGCGCCCTACGAACTGGTCAAGACGATGCGGGCGTCGATCCTGGTCCTCGGCCCGCTGCTCGGCCGCTTCCGCAAGGCGCGGGTATCCCTGCCGGGCGGGTGCGCCATCGGCGCGCGGCCCGTCAACATTCACCTCGCCGGGCTTGAGAAGATGGGGGCGGTGTGCGAGGTGGCCCACGGCTACGTGGAAGCATCCACCGCGGGGCTCACGGGCGCCTACATCCAAATGGAGACGGTGACGGTCACGGGGACGGAAAACCTGATGATGGCGGCGACCCTGGCCGACGGGGAGACCGTGCTTGACAACGCGGCTTGCGAACCGGAAGTCGTCGACCTGGCGGCCATGCTCCGTGCCATGGGGGCTCACATCGAGGGGGACGGGACGCGCACCATCCGCATCCGCGGCGTCCGGAGATTGCGCGGCTGCCGGCACCGCATCATCCCGGACCGGATCGAAGCGGGTACCTTTGCCGTGGCCGGCGCGATCACCCGGGGAGAGGTTGAGGTCGCCAACTGCAACCCTGAGCATCTGAAGGCGGTCCTGACACAGCTGGCCCAGGCCGGTGCGGAAATCTCCATCGGGAAGGACGGCTTCCGCATCCGGGGGCGGGACCCGATCTCGTCCAAGAACGTGACCACCTACCCCTATCCCGCGTTCCCTACCGATATGCAGGCCCAGTACATGGCGCTGATGACCCAGGGGGACGGGATCGCCATCATCACCGAGACGATCTTTGAAAACCGCTTCCTGCACGCGCTGGAAATGATCCGGATGGGGGCGGACATTACGGTCGAGGGGCGGCAGGCCCTGGTGCGCGGCGGTCGACCGCTGACCGGAGCCGCGGTCCTGGCTTCCGACCTGCGGGCCAGCGCTTCGCTCATCCTGGCGGGGCTGGTGGCCGAAGGGGAGACGGTCATCGACCGGGTTTACCACCTGGACCGGGGCTATTACCGCATCGAGGACAAGATGGCGCAGCTGGGGGCCCGCATCGAACGGATCCGTTGAGGGCGCCGGCCATGATTCCCTTTGCCGTCAAGAAGTTCTTTTTTTACGCCTACAAGCGAGGGATGATGAAACTGTTCGGGTGCATCTTCTGCCAGATGGCCGCGCACGAGCGACCGGCCGAGATCCTGTACGAGGACGAACACTGCGTCGTCTTTCCCGACATCCACCCGCAAGCGCCGGTGCACCTGCTGGTCATCCCGCGCCGGCACATCGGTTCCCTGAACGACCTCGTGGAGGCGGACCGGAACCTCATCGGCCACATGATGACGGTGGTGGGGCTCATGGCGCGCCGGCAGGGGATCGACCGGACCGGGTACCGGACCGTGATCAACACCAACGCCGAAGCCGGTCAGACCGTGTTTCACCTCCACATCCACGTCCTGGGAGGCCGGATCCTGAAATGGCCCCCGGGCTAGAAACCGAGGAACCGCAATGCCCAACGAAGAGAGACCGATTGAGATTGTGCCCGACCCGCACCGCAGTTCCGCGCGGGTCTACTCCAATTACGTGCAGGTGAGCGCTTCCCCCGTCGACTGCACCCTGACGTTCTGCGAGGTGATCGGGCCGCAGAACGAGGAGGAGGCGCGCGAGATGCGCCAAAAAGGGATCCTGCCGGCCCCGGTGAAGGCCGTGATCGCCATCCCCATGCAGATCCTGGAGGGGTTCATCCAGGCGCTCGAGGCCCAGCGGATGAAAAACGCCGGGGGCGGTGCCAGTTCCAGCGGGCCGAGTGTGCAGTAGGGGGTTCAGTCCTCTGCAGGCGCGGGGCTGGGGTACGTTTCGGCCAGCATCCGTTCCACCTCGGTTTCGGCGTCCAGCCAGTCCTGGAGTTCGTGGCCGGGGGCGAAACCGCGCTGCTCGGCGCGGTAGTAGGCGGCCTCGGAGATCAGAAGGTAGCGTTCCTTGTCGGTAATACCGGCGGGCGGAGGGGATGCCTGATTTTTCTTTGCGGGCGCACGGGGGTTGGCCTTTCTGCTCACCCTGGGCCCAGACGCCTTCCCGGACGCGGGTCTGCCGGTTCCGGTTTTTGATGTCTTGGCCATAACGACTCCTTTCTTAGGTAGTTATCAATATTATACCGTAGGCGCGGCGCCGAGTGAAGACGCATCGGGCCCTTTGCACCGGTGCGGGCCGATCCGTTTTAAAGGGTAAGTGTGCCCGCCAAGATCTGAACGGGGAGGCCCGGGGGCTAAACGCGCCGGAGGATGGCCAGCAGCAGGTCCCAGAATTTCTCCACCGTGTCGATCTGCACCCGCTCCTCGGGCGAATGGGCCCCCTCGAGGGTGGGGCCGAAGGAGATCATGTCCATTTCCGGGAAGCGCTCGCCGATGACGCCGCACTCGAGCCCCGCGTGGATCGCCTTCACCTGGGGCTCCTTGCCGTAAAGCTCGCGGTAAGCTTGGCGGGCGATCTTCAGGATGGGGGAGGAGAGGTCGGGCTTCCACCCGGGATAGGCGTCGGAGGTCTCGATGGCGGCACCCCCCAGTTCCATGATGGCGGCCACCGAGGCGGCGATCTCGTCAAGCTCCGACGATACCGGGCTGCGCTGGCTGGTGACGATCCGGGCGCTCTCCTTCCCGGTGTGGATCGCGGCCAGGTTGGTGGAGGTTTCGACCATGCCCGGGATTTCCGTGCTCATCCTGATGACACCGTGGGGGAGGGCCGACAGGAGGCGCAGGAGGGTGAGCTGATCCTCCCGGTGCAGGACCATGGCGGGCCGCTCTTCGGCCGGCGGGGCCAGGGTGATGCGAAGGTTCGGTTCCACGGCCGAAAACTCGGCCCGGATCGAGTCGGAGCACCGCTCGACCGTTCCGCCGGCGGCCTTGAGCTTTCCGGGGGGGAGGAAGAGCACTGCTTCGCACTCGCGGGGGATGGCGTTGTGTTTGTCTCCCCCGTCGATGGATGCGAGTTGGGCCCCGAGCGGGTCCAGGGCCGACAACACCCGGCCCATGACCTTGATGGCGTTGGCCCGGCCCCGGTCGATTTCGGTTCCCGAGTGGCCCCCCTTCAGCCCCGTCACCTTGACCGACAGCGCCGCATGACCTGGGTTCGCTTCCTCGTAACGGACCCCGAGCAAGCCGGTGGTGTCCTGCCCCCCGCTGCAGCCGATGTAGATCGTCCCCTCCTCCTCGCTGTCGAGGTTTAGCAGGATCCGGCCCCGTACGAAATGGGGCTCGAGGCCGACCGCCCCGGTCAGGCCGGTCTCCTCGTCGACGGTGAAGAGCAACTCCAGGGGGCCGTGCTCGAGCGACCGGTCTTCCATCACCGCCAGCATCGCCGCTACAGCGATGCCGTTGTCCGCCCCCAGGGTGGTGCCGTCGGCCATGATGACGTTGTCCCGGCGCACCAGCCGGATCGGGTCGGTCGCGAAATCGTGTCGCGTCTCCCGATTCTTCTCGCAGACCATGTCGAGGTGCCCTTGCAGCACCACGCCCGGTCGGTCGCCCGGGAGGGTGGGGGCCACGCGGACGACAACGTTACCCAGCGCGTCCGCCTCCGCCTCGAGCCCGAGGCGTCGAGCCTGGTCGAGCACGTAGCGGGAGGCGGCCGCCTCGTGTTTCGAGCAACGGGGGATTCGGGAGATTTCGGCGAAATATCTCCAGACGGGCTCCGGTTTCAGGCCTGCGATGGCGTCGGACATGAGGATCTCCTTTCCCGGGTTGATTCCCGATCTCATTTTACCGCATTTTACAGCATTCGGCGGTCCCGGGTTCCGGAGGAAACTCAAAAAATGGGTTTGTGCTCCGGTCCGGGAGGTATACAATGCCGGACGAACGGCATCGGGGACGCATCTGCCCGCGATTCCCGGACCAAGAAATACAAAAAACAAGGGAGGTAGGGGCATGAGCCGTCATGATGGTGCGCGGATGCCCCGGGTGAGTGCGGCCGAGGGGCTGGAACGCCTGCTTTCCGGCAACCGGCGGTATGCTTCGGGCCGGGGGGTGCACCCGCACCAGGATCCGGCCTGGAGGGAAGAGAATGTTTCCGGGCAGCACCCCTTTGCGGTGGTGCTCGGCTGCTCCGACTCGCGCGTCCCTCCGGAAATCCTTTTCGATTGCGGACTGGGAGACCTGTTCGTGGTCCGCACCGCGGGCCACTGCCTGGACGAGGCCGCCTTCGGCAGCATCCAGTACGCGGTCGAGCACCTGGGGGTGCCGCTGGTGGTGGTGCTGGGGCACGCCCGTTGCGGAGCCGTGACCTCGGCGCTGGAAAACGAGCCCGTCGAGGGGCACATGAAATACCTGATCGACCGGCTGCGGCCCGTCATCGATGCACTCCCTCCGCCTGGCGACCTCGAGCGGGCGATCGCCGAAAACGTTCGCCGGACGGTGGCTGAACTGAAATCGGAAGCATGGGCCCGGGAGGTCACGGTGCTGGGCCTGCACTATGACCTTCAAAGCGGAAGGGTGCGGCCGGAACCCCCGGCAGGCGACGAGGAGTAACGGGCCGCTTCTATGATTCTGGTAGAATGCAGCTGCTGGTTTCCCTATAATTTCCGGTTCTTTGAGCTTGGTAATTATTTCTAGTGTCGGAGTGAATGGTATGGAATCGCAAGCTTTGATGGTCATTCTGGTCCCCTTGCTCGGTTCTCTCCTGATACCGCTCGCGGGATGGACCGGGCTGAAGAAGGCCACCGGGCCAATGGCGGTGCTGCTCATCGGCGCTACCCACGTCCTGACATGGCCGCTGCTCGGGCCGACGCTGGCCGGCCGGACCGGGGAGGCGTCGATTCCCCTCTACCGGTGGATCGCCTTCTCCATGAACATCGACGCTCTGGCCGTGTTCATGGCCTTCACGGCCACCCTGATCGCCACCCTGATCGCCGTCTACTCCCTGGGCTACATCGAACATACCGATCACGAGCCGGAGTACTATTTCATCATCACCCTCTTCGTCGGGGCGATGATGGGGCTGGTCTTTTCCCGGAACATCGTCTTCCTTTACATGTTCTGGGAAATCTCGGCGCTCGCCTGCTGGCGGCTGATCGGCTACTTCCGGGATCCGGAATACGTCTGGAAGGCCGACAAGGCGTTTCTGATCACCTTCGGCGGCGCCGTGTTCATGCTCCTCGGCTTCGCCCTGATCTTCGCCCAGTACGGCACCTTCGACATCGCCCAACTGCAGGGGAAGGAGATCGGGACCGCCGCCCTGGTCCTGGTCATGGCCGGCATCTTCAGCAAGAGCGCCACCGTCCCGCTCCACACCTGGCTGCCCGACGCCGGGGTGGCGCCTTCAACTGTCACCTCTCTGCTGCACGCGGCCATCCTGGTCAAGATCGGCCTGTACGCCTTTGCGCGCTTGTTCTGTAACGGTATGGTCATCGCGCCCCAGGCGCAGAACTGGCTCCTCGTCCTGGCCCTGGTCAGCGCCTTCGTGAGCGCCGCCGCGGCCTTGCACGAGACCAACATCAAGCGCCTGCTCGCCTACTCGACCGTGAGCCAGATCGGGTACACTTTCCTCGGGCTGATAGTCCTCACCCACTTCGGCTACATCGGGGCGCTGCTGTACATCATGGCCCACGGTTTCGCCAAGGGGGGGCTCTTCCTCTGCGCCGGCATCATTGAGCACGGCACCCATACCAAGGATATGACGAAAATGGGGGGGCTGTTCCGGAAGATGCCGGTGACGGCCGTGAGCTACCTCATCTGCGCCCTGAGCATCGCCGGGATCCCGCCGATGATGGGGTTCTTCAGCAAATACTTCGTCATCAACGGCCTGGTGGAGGGGGGGCGTTTCGCCATCGCCACCCTGGCCATCCTGACGGCCGTGGTCACCCTCCTGTACATGCTCAAGAGCTTCCGCCTCGTCTTCCTGGGGCAGTCCCGGGGCGAGGCGCACGGCGAGGGGAGCCCGGTCATGGTGGGGGTCGTCGCGGTTCTTGCCGTCCTGACGGTGGCGAGCGGGTTTCTGCTCCAGCTGCCGTACGACCTGGTCAAGGTTGCCGATGGACAGCGCCTGGTCGAACTCGTCAGCCTTCTCTGGAGATAATAGGTTATGAGCGCTCAATCATTGTTGTGGGTCCCCGTCCTGGTCCCCCTGGCGGTGGCGGTTTTCCTCCTCCCCCTGTTCCGGAAAAGCCCCCGGGCGGCGGCGGGGATCGGGCTGGCGGCCGTGGCGGCCGCCGGGCTGGCGATATGGGTGGCGGCCCCTTCCTCCCCCGGCGTGAGCATCCCCTGGGTTGAAGGGTTCACCATCGCCTTCAGCCTGACCGGCTGGAAGACCTTCCTGCTCGGCTTCGTGTTCCTGTTCCAGCTCCTGGCGCTGGTGTACACGCTGGGCGCCGCGATGCGCCCCGAGCGCCCCTACCTGCACCTCTTTGCGCTCCTGGTCGCGTTCAGTTCCACCTACGCCGTCATCCTGACCGACAACCTGATGGTGCTGGTCATCGGCTGGGAGTTGTTCCTGGTCGCGCTCTACCTCCTGATCCATAGCGGCGGGGCCAAGGCCGAGGCGGCGGCCCACAAGGCCCTCGTCATCGGCGGGACGAGCGACTTCCTGATGCTGCTAGGGCTGATGTTCTACTTCCAGCTCGCTCCCGGGGGGGGGATGACAGCGGGGGTCGACACCGCCTCCGGGCCGATGGCGTTCTGGTCCTTCGTGCTCATCTTCCTGGGCGCCGGCGCCAAGGCCGGGATGTTCCCCTTCCATACCTGGATCCCCGACGCCGCCGAGGTGATGCCGGCGTCCGGCTTCGCCGCGTTGCCGGCTTCGCTCGAGAAGGTCCTGGGGATCTACTTCCTCTTCGTGGTGACGCAGCGCATGTTCGTAATCGACGCCGCGGCCCAGACGGTCATGTTCCTCTTCGGCATTGTCACGGTCTTCGTAACGATCGTTCCGGCGCTCGTGGAGAAGGATCTGCGCAGAATCCTCGCCCTGACGGCCATTTCGCCCGTTGGGTTCATGGTGTGCGGGATGGCGGTTTCCGAGGCCGCCGGTGTGGCGGGCGCCCTGCTGTACATGCTGGCGCACGCCGCCTACAAGTCGACCATGTTTTTCGCCGCCGGCAATTTCGTGGAGAAAGCGGGGGGTGCCGGGCTCGATCGGCTGCTGGGGATCGCCCGCAGCATGCCGTATTCGGGAGCCACGTTCTTCCTGGCCTTTCTCTCCGCCATCTCCCTTCCCCCGACGGGAGGGTTCATGGCCAAGGAGTTGATCCTGGAAGGGGCGCTGCACGGCGGGCACCTCGCGGTGCTGGCCCTGCTCGTTGTCGGCGCGGTCCTGAACGTGGCCGTTTTCGCCAAGGTGGTCGCCGTGCTCTGGGCGCCTGGCGGCGTCAACCGGGGCGAGGCGCCGGGCGCCTGCATCCTGGCTCCCCTGGTGATGGGCGCCGTCGCTGTTCTCGGCGGGTTTATCTTCTCCCGCTCCGATGCCCTCGTCAGCAGCGTGGCCGGGGCCCACGGGCCGGGCCTGACCGGGAACGTGTGGCATTTCTCGATCCTGGCCGTGGTGTCGCTCGGCATCTACGCCGTCGGCTTCATGATCTACGCGTCCGCGCGCACTGGGCGCGCGAGCGCGGCCGAAACCTTCGCCTCGCTCCGTACCTCCCCCGTGCTCGGGTCCGTCCTCACGCAGGCGGAAGCGGGGCGGTTCGACGGGTATGAAATCGGGGTCCGCACGGTTGATGCCATTACCCGGGTCGTGTTCCGGTTCATCGAGCGGAAGATCGACGTCGTCGGCGCCGGCGTCATTGCGCTCGGCTGCGCAGTGCTGCGCCCCCTGCTCAGTGGCGCGCACAACGGTATTTACGGCAATTACCTTTGCTGGGCGCTCGTGGGTTTTCTGGTCGTGCTGTTTCTCCTGTTCGGTTCCGCCGCCTAGGCGGGGCGGGGCGCGCCGCCGGAGGCAACGAGGTTTACTCTAGAACCCTTTTCTGATTCTGAGGTCGATGATGGAATCCTTCATAGGCTGGATCCTGCTGGTGCCGCCGGTCGCGGTGCTTCTCATGCCCTGGGCCTCCAGGCTGGGCAGGTGGGCCGCGAACACGCTGGCGGTCGTGGCGGCGGGGCTCCCTCTGTACTTCACGCTGCGGCTCATCCCCGCAGTGGGTGGCGGTTTGGAATACGAACTGTTCGGCGCGCGCTTCGCCCTGGACAGCGTCAGCCTCCTTTTCCTGGTGGTGGTCAACGCGGTCGCGTTCGCGTGCATGATCTACGCGACTTCCTACGTATCCCACCTCGGGGGGAGGGGGAAGTTTTTCGCTCTCCTGCTCATCATGGTCTTCGGCCTGAACGCCATGCTGTTGACCCGCGACCTGTTCAGCCTCTACCTCTTTCTCGAGGTGGCTTCCATCGCCTCCTACGTGTTGGTGGCCTTCGGCCTGGAGCACGACGGTATCGAGTCGGCCGTCAAGTACCTGCTCCTGTCGTCCGTGGCCACCTCTATGGTGCTGATTGGGATCATGCTGGTCTACATGAACGCCGGTACGCTCGAGTTCGCCTCTCTGGCCGCGGCGCTCGAGGGGACCGGTGGGCCGGTCCCGGGGATGCTCCTGCTGGCGGCCGCGCTCTTCATCGCCGGCTTCGGGCTGAAGGCGGCCGTGATGCCGTTTCACGCCTGGCTCCCCGACGCCCACCCGTCCGCCCCCGCCCCGATTTCGGCGATGCTGAGCGGCGTGGTGATCAAGGTCGCCGGTGTCTACGCGCTCGCCCGGATCTTTTTCGGGATCCTGCCTGAAATCGGCGAGGTCCGGACGGTCTTCCTGGTCCTGGGAACCATCTCCATGATCGCCGGGGCGGTGCTCGCCTACTTCCAGCGCGATTTTAAGCGGATACTGGCTTATTCGAGCATCAGCCAGATCGGCTACATCCTGCTCGGCCTGGGGCTGGGGAACCTGCTCGGCCTGATCGGCGCGCTCTTCCACGTGTTCAACCACGCGCTGTTCAAATCCCTCCTCTTCCTCAACAGCGGCGCGGTGCAGTACCGGCTGGGGACCCGTGACATCGAACAGATGGGGGGACTGGAAAACCGGATGCCCGTGACCGCGGCCACGAGCGTGTTCGGCACCCTCTCGATTGCCGGCATCCCCCCCTTCAACGGCTTCTGGAGCAAGCTGTTCATCATCATGGGGGCCCTGGCGGCGGGGCAGACGGCCGTCGCGACGCTTGCCATCCTCGTGAGCGTGTTCACCCTCGGGTACTTCCTCATCATCCAGCGCAAGGTGTTCTTCGGCCATCTGAACGAAAAGTGGCGCGACATCCGGGAGGCGCCGGCGGTCATGTCCCTGGCGGTGATTCTCCTGGCTGCCACCTGTCTCCTTACCGGGGTCTTCTTCCACAGCGTCACCAGCGGGATCGTGGAGCCGGCGGCCGTGATTTTACTGGGAGGGAATTAAGATGCTGCTTTGGGTTCTTCTGGGATTGCTGGTTCTGCTCGCAGTCGGCGCCTGCGTGTTCCGGGACCTGCTTTACGTCGCCATCTCGCTCGCCCTGGCGTCCGCGGTGCTGGCCGGCCTCCTCTTTCACTACGGCGCCAACATCGCCGGGGTGTTCGAACTGAGCGTGTGCGCGGGGCTGATCACGGTCCTTTTCGTTTCCACGGTCAGCATGACCAAGGATTCCGACCAGGGGAAGGAGACGCGGATGGGGCGGGGGTTCATTCCCCTGTTCCTGCTCGTGTTCATCGGCTTGGACATCTTCATCGTCCGCTGGCTGGCCGGCGCGCTCCCGGAGATCGTCCCCGGCGCCGGGTCCGGATCGTTCCAGGACATCTTCTGGACCCTGAGGAGCGCTGACATCCTGGGGCAGGTAGTGCTGATCCTGGCGGGGGTGTTCGGCATCAGCGCGCTCTTCCGGCTCAAAGCCAAGGAGAAGAAACATGAATAACGAAGTCCTGCTGCTGTTCGGGTGCGGCCTCCTGTTGATGATGGTGGGGGTGTACATGCTGGTGCTCTACCGCAACCTGATCCGCCTCATCATCGGGGTTGAGGTGGTAGCCAAGGGCGTCACCCTGGTCTTCCTTGCCGCCGGGCTGTTCAGGCAGGATGTCGCCTTCATCCAGGTGCTCATCGTCACCTTCATCATCGTCGAAACCGTCCTGGCCGCCGTGATGCTCGCGCTCGTCGTGGGCGTCCACCGGATCTACGGCTCCCTGGACATCCGGCATTTATCCAAGCTCAAAGGGTAGTGTGATGGATCTATCGATACTTTTGTCCCCCCCGGTCGCTTTCCTGGTCTGTTTCGGCATCTGCCTGGCCCTGTACGGGCTCGGTCGCCTGGTCGAGGAAAAAGCCCGCCCGACGCCGGGCAAGTACGAGCCCTACGCCTGCGGCGAGGAATACGTCGCCCGGAAGATGGAATTCGGCTACCGGCGCTTTTACATCGCCGCGATCTTTTTCACCATCATGCACGTGGCGGTGCTGACGGTCGCCACTATGCCGGGGGGCGCCGGCGCCTGGAGGGCGCTCGTCTACCTGGTGGCGATCGCGGCCTCGATTTCGTGCCTCTACGTCGATTTCGACTAGGAGCCGGGGAACCGGTCGAGTTCGGAAATCCTTTAACATTTGCCGGGCGGCCCGCCCCGGCGCGGAGAACACAAGAGGACCTATGCTGGAAAATCTCAAGACCTGGGCTAGGGTGAAATCCCCCTGGATCCTGCACTTCAACTCGGGGGCCTGCAACGGCTGCGACATCGAGACCCTGGCGGCGCTGATGCCCAACTACGACCTGGAACGGTTCGGGATCCTGCTCAAGGCCACCCCGCGGCACGCCGACGTGATGGTCTGCACCGGCCCGGTGACGCGGCAGATCGCCCGGAGGCTCAAGCGCATCTACGACCAGATGCCGGAACCGAAATTCGTTGTCGCGGTCGGCGCATGTGCCTGCAGCGGAGGAGCCTTCCGTGGGTGCTATAATGTCCTGGAAGGGATCGACCGTGTAGTACCGGTCTCGGCCTACATCCCCGGATGCCCGGTGCGGCCCGAGGCGATCATCGACGGAGTGGCCAAGCTGCTCGGCAGCTTGCAGAAGAAATCGGCGTAAGGGGAGGGCTCGGCATGACAGACGATTTTGAAGCCAGGTTGAAGGAGGCGTTCCCCGGCAGCACGGTGACGACGGGGTCCAAGGGGCGTTTATGGGTGTCCATGGCGCCCGAGGGGCTCATCGCCGCGGTCGACACCCTGCGGGAGCGTTTTTCGATCCGGCAGCTGGCCGTCATCGTCGGCGAGGACCTGCGCGACGCCCTGCAGGTGAACTACGTCTTCACGGGGGACCGGGTGATCGTCCTGCAGGTCCGCATCGACCGCGACAAGCCCGAGATCCCGTCGCTGGCCCTGCGCATCCCGGGGGCCATGGTCTACGAGCGGGAACTGAAGGACCTGCTGGGAATCATGCCGGTCGGGCACCCGGACCTGCGGCGCCAAGCCATTCCCGAGGACTGGCCGGAGGGAGTCTACCCGTTGCGCAAGGACGTGCAGATTCCCCGCCCGGGGGAAGAGACCGCACAGGAGGGAGTGTAACCATGGAAAAGTCGGTTTTTCGCATCCCGATCGGCCCCCAGCACCCGTTTCTCAAGGAGCCGGTCAAGTTTGACTTCGACATCCGGGGGGAGGAGATCGTCGGCGCCCGGATGAACCTGGGTTACAACCACCGCGGGATCGAAAAGGCGTGCGAGCAGAGGAACTACTACCAGTGCATGTACCTCCTGGAGCGGGTGTGCGGCATATGCTCGCACTCCCACACCTCCGCCTTCGTGCAGGCGGTCGAGGAGATCATGAATCTCGAGGTTCCCAAGCGGGGGCTCTACCTGCGCATGGTGAACGGCGAGCTGGAGCGGCTGCACAGCCACCTCCTCTGGCTCGGAGTCGCCGCCCACGAGGTCGGCTTCGAATCGCTCTTCATGCTGGTCTGGCGCGATCGCGAACTGATCATGGACATCCTGGAGAAGATCAGCGGCAACCGGGTCAACTACGCCATCAACACCATCGGCGGGGTGCGGCGTGACCTGACCGACGCACAGCGCAAGGAGATTCTGGGAATCCTGAAGACGGTGCGGCAGCGCCTGGACTACTATGCCAAGATCGGCACCAACGAGCCGAGCTTCGTCGGCCGCATCAAGGGGGTGGGCACCCTGTCGGCCGCGCGCGCGGCGGAGATGTGCGCCGTGGGGCCCTTCGCGCGGGCGAGCAACGTGGCGACCGACGTCCGCAAGGACGATCCGTACGCCTGCTACGCGGAGATGGATTTCCAGCTGATCACCCATGACTCCTGCGACGTCCTGGGCCGCGTCATCGTGCGCGTGCTGGAAATGATCGAGTCCTGCAAGATCATCGAGCAGTTGCTCGAAACCCTCCCCGAGGGGGAGATCGCCCTGGCCAAGGTGTCGCGCAGGGTGCCCGAGGGGGTGGCGGTGAGCCGCTACGAGGCGCCGCGGGGGGAGGATGTCCATTTCGTGCGCGGCAACGGCACCGACAAGCCCGAGCGGGTGCGCGTGCGCGCCCCCACGATGGCCAACCTGGAAGTCGCCACCGAGTCGGTCATCGGCTCCTATGTCGCCGATATCCCGATCGCCATCGCCTCGATCGACCCCTGCTATTCCTGCACGGACCGGATGGCCATCGTGCTGCGTGATCCGAAGCGCGGCACTGAGGTGACGACGTGGGAACAGCTGCGCCGCCGCGGCATCGAATGGTATAGCAAGAACAAGGGAATTCGTTTCTGATTCATGGGGGATCGGATGGACGTCGTCAAACCGCTGCTCTATATCCTGGTGTATCCCGGCCTGCTCTTCCAGCTGGTCTTTTCGACCTTCCTGGAGTGGATGGACCGGAAATTCTACGCGCGCATGCAGAATCGGCGCGGGCCGCTCCATACGGGCTACGCCGGTCTGCTACAGCCGGTGGCCGATATCCTGAAGCTCTTCTTCAAGGAGGACATCGTGCCGGCGCGGGCCGACCGCTTCATGTTCAGCCTGATGCCGATCCTGGGGCTGGCGGCGGTGGTCACCGCGGGGCTCTACCTGCCGGTCTGGCTCGTCACCCCCTACAACTCCTTCGAGGGTGACCTCATCGTGGTGCTCTACCTCCTCTCCCTCCCCTCGCTGGTGCTCTTTCTGGCGGGCTGGTTTTCGGTCAGCCCCTACAGCCTGATCGGGGCGACGCGGGTGCTGACGCAGCTGTTTGCCTACGAGGTCCCCTTCTTCCTGGCCCTCCTCACCCCCGCCGTGGTCGCCGGGAGCTGGCAGATCCGGACGATCGCGGTCTATCCTTGGACCAGCGGCGCCTGGTGGGTGATCGTGATCCAGGTGCTGGCCTTCCTGGTCGCGCTCCTGACGCTGCAAGCCAAGCTCGAGCGGACGCCGTTTGACATCCCCGAGGCGGAAACGGAAGTGGTCGGTGGGCCGCTCACCGAGTACACCGGCAAGAAGCTGGCGCTGTTCCGCATCCAGAAGGACATCCTGATGATGGTCGGGTCTGCCTTCATCGCCGCGCTCTTCCTTGGCGGGTTCCCCGGCGGTCTCTGGATCGGCGGGTTGTGGCTGATCGTCAAGACGTCGTTCGTGGTCTTCCTCCTGAGCGTCATCCGCGCCTCCTTCGCGCGCCTCCGCATCGACCAGATCGTGACCTTCAGCTGGAAGTACCTGGCCCCAGCGAGCCTCATCCAACTCCTGGTGGTGCTCATACTCAAGGGAAACGGAGTTATATAACATGTTGAAGGCAGGCATCTTTATTCCCGAACTCCTGGGAAACCTGGGGCAATCCCCGGTGACCCGGGTCTACCCATTTGTCGAATCGGTGGTGCCGGAGGGCTTCCGCGGCACCCCGCGGCTGCGGCCGGGCGCCTGCATCGGCTGCAAGGCGTGCGTGCGCGACTGCACGGCGGAGGCGATCGAGATCGAGCAGCTCCCCCCCGATCCCAACGCCCCGCCGCCGGAGCCGGGGAAGAAGAACGTGGGCAAGAAGTTCAAGATGATCCTCTACCTCGACCGCTGCGTCCACTGCGCCCGCTGCGCCGATGTCTGTCCCAAGGACGCGATCTGGCTCGACGAGGAGTTTGAAGTGGCGAGCTTCACCCGGGACGCCCTGCGCCTGGAGATGGAGTAGCGTCGACGTTCATGGGAGGACCGGCGCTTTCAGACATCCTGCGCATCCGCCCGCTCCTCCTCCTGGGGGTGGGGAACCCCCTGCGCGGCGACGACGCGATCGGCCATGCCCTGGCCGAAGCGCTCGCGCCGGAGAGCGGAGGCGGGTTCAAAGCCCGCGCGGTCGGAGTCTCAGTCGAGGGTGCGCTCCGGTGGGTACGGGAGGAGGCGGGCGGGACCGTGCTCGTGGTCGACGCCGTCTTCGACGAGGAACTTGCGGAGGGGAACTGGGCCCTCTACCCGGCCGACCGCCTCGATTCGATCTGCCACACGGCCCATTCCATCCCGCTGTCGCTCCTGTTCGCCTTCTGGAAAAACGAGATCCCGGGCCTCGTGGTTCACTTTCTCGGGATCGGCATCCGCTCGAGCGAGGAGCTGGCCCCTCTTTCCCCCAGGCTCCGGAACACGCTCGATTCCCTGACGGCGCTCTGCCGCGCGGCGCTGGGGCGCCGGTAGCTACATCCCGACCTCGATGCCGGCGCCTTCCGCCACCTCCCCGACGATCCAGAACGGTTGCCCGGCGGCGGCAAAGAGCTCCTGCGCCCGTTCGATCCTTGCGGGCGGGATGGCCGCGAGCAGGCCCCCGGAGGTTTCCGGAGTGAAGAGGAGCTCGCGCATCTCTTCAGGCACCCCGGGGGCAAAGTCCACCCCGCTGCCGTAGCATTTCCGGTTCCGCCCCGCCCCCCCCGGGAAGAGCCAATCCCCGGCATACTCCCGCGCACCCGCCAGGAAGGGGAGGCGTTCGAGCGCAAACCGGAGCCGCACCCCGCTCTTTTCGGCCATTTCCGACCCGTGTCCGAGCAGGGCGAAGCCGGTGATGTCGGTGGCCGCGCGGATTCCGGTCTCCATGAGCAGCCGGGCCGCCTTGCGGTTGAGCTTTTTCATGCTTTCCACCGCCCCGGCGACATGTGCCCGATCGGCCGCGTCGGCCTTGGCGGCGGTGGAGATGATTCCCACCCCCAGCGGCTTGGTCAGGACGAGGAGATCGCCCGGCCGGGCGGCCGCCTTGGTCCAGAAGCGCTCCGGGTGGACCCGCCCGAGTACCGACAGCCCGTATTTCGGCTCGCGGTCATCGACGGTGTGGCCGCCGGCGATTACGCCGCCCGCCTCTTGTACCTTTTCCGCCCCCCCGCGCAGGATCTCGGTGATCATCGCCGGCTCGAGGCCGCAGGGGAAGCCGCAGATGTTGAGCGCCAGCATCACCTCCCCCCCCATGGCGTAGACGTCGCTCATGGAGTTGGCTGCGGCGATCGCCCCATAGTCGTAGGGATCGTCCACGATGGGGGTGAAAAAATCGAGGGTCTGGATCAGGGCCAGATCGTCGCTGATTTTAAAGACGGCGGCATCGTCGCTGATATCAAGGCCGACCAGCAGGTCGGGGTGATCTTTAGGCAGGAAGATGCCGGTGAGCGGGCGCAGCACCTGCGCCAGGGTCTCAGGCCCCATCTTGGCCGCTCAACCGGCCGCCGTCGTCAACTGCGTGAGCCGGATCGGCCCTTCGGGGCTTGCAGGGCTCATACGCTCACCACCTTCCCGGCGCCGAGCAGGGTCTCGGCGATCGAATACATGTTGGAAACCTCGCCGACCGCCACTTTATCCTTCAGTTCGTAATGGCCCAGGCAGGTGCCGCAGATCAGGAGCCGCATCCCGGCTTGCGCGAGCGCCCGCAGGTCTTCGAGCACCGGCGACCCCTCCACGGCGAGCCTGACCCCGCTGTTGTAAAATACCAGGACATCGGGGACCGGCTCCACCTCCCCCAGGGTGTGAAAGAAGGCCCGGATCAGGATGTTGCCCAGGACGTCGTCTCCCCGCCCCATGAATTCGCTCGCCACGGAGACGACCAGCGGCCCCGCCGGGGGAAGCGCATCCGGCATGACCGCCGCCTCCGGCGCCGGCTCCCCTTCCCGGGTGATGTTGAGGTAGATCCCGTCCTCCCGCTCTTCGACCCGAACGAGGCACCCTTGTTTTTCAGCCATCCGGGTGACATTCTGCTGCGCCGTTTCGCCGTCGACGATGGTCGTCACCCGATTCTCCTCCGCGAGGGCCTTCTTCGTCAGCAACACCGGCTGCGGGCAGGCAAGGCCGCGCGCATCGATCACTTTGGACATACCTTCCCCCTGCTTTGAACCTCTTCCGCAATACCTGTGTGAATCCGGGGTTTATCCCTTCACGGGCAGCACGTGAATGGCCTTGATCACCAGGGTCACGGTGTCGCCGACCTTGAGGCCCATCTCCTGGACCGACTCGGTGGTGATGACCGAAGCCATCCCTTGCGGCGCCGTGGCCTCGAATTTCACCAGCGACATGATGTTGTCGCTCTGGATGGACGTGACCTTCGCCTGCAGCTTGTTGCGCGCTCCTGTTTTCATCTGGGTTCTCCTTATCGTTGAATGGAATCGTACGGTTTGACTTATGCCATTGTTGCCCCGTTCCCCGCAAAGGTCAATCCCCGGCGGGGGGCGGGAGGGCGAATCAGGGTGCTTCGGCTTTTTCGATGCGCCGGATGGAGAAGTGCCGGCATGGGAAACAGGGCGCCGCGGGCCCGGTCGGTCGGGACTCCTCACCGCCGCCGGATTTCCGCAATATCGCCGACGGCTTCGACGGCGCGATCCACGTCCTCCTCGGTGTTGAAGGGGCCCAGGCTGAACCGGACGGTTCCGAGGATCCGGTCGGTGCCGAGCTGCCGGTGTGCAAGCGGTGCGCATTGCAGGCCGGTGCGGCAGGCGATGCCGTAATCCACGTCCAGAATGGCGCCTACATCCCCCGCTTCCCACCCGGTGAGGTTGAAGCTCAGTACGGCGTTTTTGTCCGCCGGCCCTTCCGCACAGTAGGTGACGACGCCCTCGATCGCCTGCAGTCCGCGCCGAAGTCTGTCCCAAAGCGCCATCTCCCGGTTGTGGATCCGCTCCGGGTCGTTTTTGCGGAGCCACAACTGGCCGGCGTAGAGCCCGGCGACCCCAAGGATGTTCAGGGTGCCGCATTCGAGGCGGTATGGAAATTCCTCGAGATGAAAACGCTCCGCTGAGCGCACCCCGGTGCCGCCGAAGCGCGTGGGCCGGATAGCGACGTTTTCCGCGACGCAGAGCCCCCCGATGCCCGTCGGGCCCAGCAGGCCCTTGTGTCCCGTAAACGCCAGGAGATCGATCTGCATGCGCTGCATGTCGATCGGGTTGACGCCCGCCGTCTGGCTCGCGTCCACGGCGAAGAGGACTCCGGATTCGCGGCAGATCGTGCCAATTTCCGCCAGCGGCTGGACGGTGCCGATGACGTTCGAGGCGTGGTTCAAAATGACCAATTTCGTGTTTTTTCTGATGGTGGCTCTGACATCGCCGGGGTCCAGGTATCCGGCTCCGTCGAAGGGGAGGTAGGTGACTTCGATGTCCCCCTCCATTTCCATGTGGTACAACGGCCGCAGCACGGAGTTGTGCTCCAGCCGGCTGGTGACGACATGGTCGCCGCGCTCGAGCACGCCCTGGATGATCTGGTTCAGCGCGTCGCTGGCATTGTAACTGAAGGTTACGCGGTTCGGGTCGCCGCCGTGGAACAGGTCGCAGAGGAGCTTGCGCGTGTGCAGTACCATTTCCTCCGTTTCCAGGGCCCCGCAGTGTTCGGATCGTCCCGGGTTCCCCCCGCAGGTCCGGTAGAATTCGTTCATGAAGTCGTAGACTTCGTTGGGCTTCGGGAATGAAGTCGCCGCGTTGTCGAGATAGATCCTTTCCGCCATTGTTCCTCCTGGTGCCGCGGGGCCACACTGTACTATTTCGTGATCCGGGATTGCCAACGGTTTTTAAGCTGGGGCCGCCCCCGTTTATCGGAAGGGGGGGAGCCTTCTGTAGAGGACGGGCGGATTTCGATGCCCGCCTTGGGATAAATAATGCTTGCACCACCGCCCGGATTGCAGGCATACTCGACGTGCTGTGAAAAACGTCAAAGCGCTGCATACATTCTCCGGCTTCACTTGAGTCCGATAGCCTCCACGTCGGTTCGCCGTACAGCCCTTTTCAAATTGTCGTCCCCCCGATAATGACCCGCGGCCGCAAGCCGCGCAGCACTTCTTCTTGTTGGGAGGACTCCGGGTCTATTCCGGTCTTTGCCATGAGCGCGGTTTTTCCGGTATGAATGAACAGATCCTATTTGCCGGACTGGATGTCGGGTCGCTGACGAGCAAGGCGGTGCTGCTCGGCGCGGACTCCGTCCTCGCGCACTGCACTGTTCCGACCGGTTCCAACCCGCGCCTGGCGGGAGAAAGGGCCCTGGAAGGCGCCCTGGCGGGGGCGGGCAGGGACAAGGGGGCGATCGCCTACCTCGTCGGAACGGGATACGGCAGGGTGAACCTGCCCGGGGCGCAGCGCACCGTCACCGAGCTGACCTGCCACGCCCGCGGCGCCCATTTCGCCAATCCGAAGGCGCGGACCGTTATCGATATCGGGGGGCAGGACAGCAAGGTCATCCGGATGGATGCGAACGGGAACATGGTCGATTTCGCGATGAACGACAAGTGCGCCGCGGGAACGGGGCGGTTCCTGGAGGTCATGGCCCGGGCGCTGGAATTGGACTTGGAGGATCTGGGGGCGGTGGCCGAGCGCTCGGCCGCACCCTGCCCGATCAACAGCATCTGCGCCGTGTTCGCCGAGTCGGAGGTGGTCTCGTTGCTCGCTGCGGGACACGAAAAGCAGGATGTCGTCGCGGGGCTGCACCAAGCGGTGGCGCAGCGGGTGGGGAACATGGCGGCGCGGATCGGGATCGAGGCCGAGGTGGTTTTCGTGGGCGGGGTCGCCAAAAACAGGGGCGTGGCCCGGGCTCTGGAGCGCTTCCTCGGCATTTCCTTCGTCTCGCCGGTGGTGGATCCGCAGATCAACGGCGCCCTGGGCGCGGCCGTTCTGGCCAGGGATATTTATTACGGAGCGAATCATGCCGGGGGGCTGGGACTTCGATAGCGTTTCCCCGACGAAAAGGAGGATGGAATTTGGAACTGAAAGCGGACAAAACGATCTCCGAAACAAGAACCGATTTTTCCTATCGGCTGGAAATGGCCAAGGATGAGGGGAAGAAAGTCGTCGGCAGTCTCTGCTCCTATTTCCCGGTCGAACTTACCTTGGCCGCGGGCGCCATCCCCGTGGGCCTCTGCGGCACTACCTCGGAACCGATCGAGGCCGCCGAAAAGGTGCTGCCGGCCGACCAGTGCCCCATGGTCAAAGCGACTTACGGACGTTCGGTGGGGAATACCTGCCCGATCTTCCCCCTGGCCGACTGCATAGTGGGGGAGACGACGTGCGACGGCCGCAAGAAGATGTACGAGCTCCTGGCCCGGGAGAAGCCGATGCACGTGATGGACCTGCCGCAGAAACCGGATGAGCCGGAAGCCCTGGAGCACTGGATTCACGAGGTCCGCAAATTGAGGGACTTTCTCAGCCGGCAGCTCGACGTTGCCATTACGGACGAAAGTCTCAGGCGCGTGATCCGGGGAATGAACAAGGAACGCAGGCTGATGAAGGAGATCTACGCCTGCCGCAAGCACCACCCCGTGCCGATCATGGGGACGGACCTGGTCGGCCTGACGACGGCCCTGCACTATACGGTCGACCGGGAGGAGTACCGCAACAACCTGGCGTCGGTGCTGGCGGAGCTGCAGCGCCGGATCCGGGACAAGGAGTACGCCTGCGGACCGGAGCGCCCCCGGGTGCTCTGGACCGGGCTGGGCAACAGCCTGGGGTGTGACAAGGTGCTCCGGCTGGTGGAGGAATGCGGCGGGGTCGTGGTCTGCCAGGAAGGGTGCGGGGGAGTGACGCGCTCGGACAACCTGGTGGACGAGAACAAGGACCCGCTGGAAGCCCTCGCGGAGCGTTATCTAGGGGTCACCTGTGCCTGCATGACGCCCAACAACATCCGGTTTGAGCAGATCGACCGGCTCATCCAGGAGTACGCCATAGAGGGGGTCCTGGACCTGACCTGGCAGTCGTGTCACGCGTTCAACATCGAGTCCTACCGGGTGTCGGAGATCGTGAAGGGGAAGCACGGGCTCCCCTTCCTGCATATCGTCACCGATTTTTCCCAGTCCGACATCGGGACGCTGCGCGTCCGCATTGAAGGCTTCATCGAGCAGATGCTGTTACGGAGACAAAATGGCGCTCATTGACGCCCGGAAAGTCGGGAAGGTCTATGCCAACCGCAATGGCGAACCGACCGCTGCGCTCGAGGATTTCACCCTCGAGGTTGAAGCGAATGAGTTCGTCGGCATTGTCGGTCCCAGTGGATGCGGTAAAACGACGTTTTTGATGCTGGTGGCGGGATTGGAGACGTTGACCAGCGGGGAGCTTTTCCTGGAAGACCAGCCGGTAGAGGGGCCCGATCCCCGGCACGCCATCGTGTTCCAGGAGTTCCTGCTCTTCCCCTGGCGGACGGTCCGGCAGAACGTGGAATTCGGGCCCGAGGTCAGGGGTGTCTCCAGGGAGAAACGCCGGCAGATAGTGGACGGGTACATCAGCCTGGTGGGGCTGGAAGGATTCGAGGACCGCTACCCGCACGAGCTCAGCGGGGGGATGCGGCAGAAGGCGGCGATCGCCCGGGCTCTGGCGAATGAACCCCGGGTCCTGCTGATGGACGAGCCGTTCGCCTCGCTGGATGCGCTTACGCGCGAAACGCTCCAGCAGGAGCTTCTGCGGATCTGGCAGCAGACGGAGGCGACGGTGCTTTTCGTGACTCACAGCATCTCCGAAGCGGTCTTCCTATCGGACCGGGTGGTGGTGATGGGGCCGCGGCCGGGAAAGATCCGAGGGGTGGCGCGAATCGGCCTGCCTCGTCCGAGGAAGAGGGAAATATTGACATCGCCCGAGTTTATGGGGTACGAGCGACATATCCGGGAACTGGTCTGGGATGAATCTCAAAGGAATTAGCGGGCGCCTGTCCGCAAAGCGGTACGCGTCGCCGGCGGTCCTCATCGTTGCCTGGGAGCTGGTCGGCCGGCTGGGCCTGGTGGATCCCTTTTTCCTTCCGGCCCCCACCAGGATCCTGGGTTCGATGTGGAGCCTGGTGCTGAACGGCGAGCTGTTCCGGCATATGAGCGTCAGCCTCTACCGGTCTCTCGGCGGTTATTTCCTCGCGCTGGTTCTGGGTCTCGGCTTCGGCGTTCTCATCTGCTGGTCGCGCCGCGCCGAGGATATCCTGGATCCGGTATTCGAATTGCTGCGGCCGGTGTCCACGCTGGGACTGGTGCCGCTCGTGATCATCTGGTTCGGGATCGGGAACGGGTCCAAGATCGCCATTGTGCTGAAAGCCTGTTTTTTCCCGATTCTCCTGAACACGGTGGCGGGGATCAAGGGAGTCAACCTCAAGCTGATCCACGCGGCCCGTTCCCTGGGGGCGAGCGAATACCAGATCTGGACTAAGGTCATTTTCCCGGCCGCGCTGCCGGTGATCTTCACCGGCATGAGGATTTCCACCGCCATTTCCATGATGTCCATCGTAGGGGTGGAAATGCTGGCGGCCGATTCCGGGCTGGGCTTCATGATCGTCGATGCCCAGCGCCTGTTTGATACGACCAGGATGTTCGTTGGAATCATTACCCTGTCTGTTTTGGGTTTTTGTATGGATTACGCCGCCCGGATGCTGCAGAAGCGCTTTGTCGGATGGCACGCGGACAGCCTGGCCGCGGGCAAGATATAGGAGAAGGCAATGAAAAGATTTATCGGGTTTCGGAAGCCGGCGGCCTGCGCCCTGCTGGCCGGTTTCGCGCTCATGCTGTTGGCAGGGGCCGCGTGCACCCGGAACAAGGAGTTGCCGGTGGTCCGGCTGGCCTATACCCGCTCGATCGACGACCTCCCGTTTTTTGTCGGCATGGAGGAGAAACTGTTCGAGCGGGAGGGGGTGCGCGTGGAGATGACGCGTCTCACAGGCAATACCTCGGCGCTTGCGGGGGTGATGCGCAACGATATCCAGGCCGCGGTCATCGGGCTGCCGCAGGTCTACTCCGCCGCCGGGCAGTCCATTCCCATCAAGGTGGTTGCGTGGTTGGGCCGGACTCATCCGGGCACCCACTGCGGACTTCACGTGCGCAAAGACGCCCCTATTTATGATCTCGAGGACCTGCGCGGCAAACGCATTGCCGTCAGCGGCGACGTCAGCAGCCGCATGGTGGTGTACCAGGCGCTGGAGCAAGGGGGGGTGGCGGCCGAGGACGCCCAGATCATCCTGGGCCTGGAAATGAGCGAACCGATGCAGCACGAGGCCGTGCTCAAGACCGGAAAGGTGGATGTCGTCATCGCTTGAGACCCCACCGCTACCATGCTTGAATCGCATGGTGTGAGTCGCATGTTGCGATCCTTCAACGATATCCTGCCCGGCTACGTGTTTACGGGCGTCTACTTCAGCGACCGGTACCTGGCGTCCCATGCCCGGGAGGTGCGCGCGTTCCTGCGCGGGCTGGTCCGGTCCTTCGAATTCATCAAAACCAACGAGGCCGCGGCCCGGCGTCATATCCCCAAGTATACCGGTGTTTCCGACGACGTGGCGCGCAAGTGCGCCCTGCGCGATCTCAGCGGCGGCGGGCGGGAACCCTTCGAGATGCTGGACCGCCAGCGCGATCTGCTGGTGAAACACGGCCTATTCAAGAACAAAGAGACCCTGAAGGGGATCGTGGATTATCAATACCTGCCCTGAGGGGAAAGGAGGGTGGAAACGGAAAATCGGGCATGAAAGATAGTTTCAGTTCAGTGAACCAAACGGGAGGTTTGTTTATGTACAGGTTGATATTGTTGCTCTTCTGCCTGCTGTGCCCCGCGGCCTGGGCGGAAGACGCAAGCGACGGATCGTCGACGGGGGACAAGGCTCCCCCGGGCGAAAGTGCGCAAACCCTGGAGGTTGGCCCGCAGGGGGACGAGTCCCGCCCCCGGGAAAAGGCCAAGCTCACCATTGCGCCGCAGACGGTCGTGGTCACGGCCGGCTTTCAAGCCGGGGCGGTGGCCCTGGAACCTACCAAAACCGTGATCGACTTGACGCAGTTCGAGTCCAGCGGTTCCGTGGACAGGGTGGAAGACGTCCTCAAGCACATGTCAGGGATCGACGTCATCCAGACGACCGGAGGCGCCGACCCGCAGCAGATGGTCATGATGCGTGGATTCGACGACAGCCGGTTCCAGGTGGCCATCAACGGCCGGCCGATCACGGCCCCCACCGCGGGTGCGGATACCTTCGTGGACTGGTCAAGTCTGACCACCGGGGATATCGAACGGATCGAGGTGATCCGGGGCTCCGCATCGGCCCGGTATGAAAACTCGGTTGGCGGCATCATCAACATCATCACCAAAAAGGGGCGCCGGGAAGGCAGTTCGGTGCCGCGGGCTTCCGCCGACGTGACCTACTCGAGCTTCAACTCCCTGAATACCAGGGGCACGGTCAACGGAGGGGTGGGTCAGCTGGGTTATTTCATCAGCTTCGGCAACCGGACCTCGGACGGCTTTCTGAGGAACAATTACTTCGAAGGCCAGGATTACAGCGGGCGGCTCGATTATGCGCTGCCGGGCGGCGGTTCGTTATCGTCATCCTACAAGCGCAACGAGCTGGAGCACGGGTACCCCGTGGTCAACGATCCGAACAGTGCTTTTTCAGACTACAATCCGGATTATCCCATCGTCTTCGAGGATGCGGACTCCCTTCGGATGGGGCGTCTGGTATCCCACCACGGCGGAAAGTCGTACAAGATCAAGAAGGCGACGCACCTGGATTTCAGCTACGACCAGCCGATCAAGAACACGCACCTGTCCCTGAAGGTCTTCCGGGACTGGGGTTCGGAGGACAGCTATTCCTACCAGCGCTCCGGCGCCGGGCTGGCCCAGGCCTTCAGCGGGAGGGGGGATCGCAAGGAAAAGACCTTCGGTGTCATGTTCGATTACCAGTTGAACTTGTGGGCGCGGCACTCACTGGTGATCGGGTACAGCCATCGGCGCATGGGGGTGGAGAACACGCCCGACATCTACCGCATCCAGGGCGCCTATATCGAGGACCAGTATGCCGTAAACAACAAGCTGACCCTGAACATGGGAATCCGTTTCATGCATGTGCGGGAACAGAGTTACGCTTACAGCGATCCGGGGTCTTCGTTCAAGTATCGGCATCTCTTCCACCCCAAGGAATGGTTGCCGAAGTTTACAGCCACCTACCGCTTCAATCCGGAGACGGAAATCTACGCCTCAGTGAACCGGGACTACCACGTCCCTGGGTGTTGAGAACGCTCACGCTGGGCCTCTGCCGGGCTCATGGATTCTTTTTTGAAGCCGGAAACAAGTATCAGTTACGACGCCGGACTGTATCGCCGTATCGGTCAGAATCTCGATATGCGGATCGCGGCGAATTACATCAACACCAGCAACTACTATGTCACCAACACCACGTCTCCGTATTACAGCGGCTCCTACGCCTACCAGATCGAGGGGGTGAAGTTTTACGGAACGGAGCTTGAATTCAACTGGAAAGCCACCGAAAAGCTGATCTTTTTCGGCAACTACTCCTACCAGAACAACGCGTATTCGTTGGGTGAAGAGTTCCCCTATCCGATGCTGCTCAACCTGCCGCCGAAGAACAAGGGGAAGCTCTCGATCCGCTACACCCTGCCTTTTAAAACGCGGCTTTCGTCGGATGTCATCATCTACGGCGAACGGCTGAGTGAAGGCGGATACACGCTGGACGGCTATGCCACCGCCGACCTCAGCCTGGAGCGGAATTTCGCCGGCAGGATGATGGCGTCATTCTATATCAACAACCTCACCGGGACCGAGTACCAGCAGGTCTACGGATACCCCTCCCCGGGGGTGACTTGGGGGGTGCGGTTGAAGATCAGCACGGCCAGGAACATCTTCTCCCAGTAGGGGAGAAGGGTCTGCAAACCAGGGGCTGTGGCGGTGTGAATCGCCACAGCCCCTTTTTTATTACTGTAGTGGTATATGAAGGCGGGTGGCGGAGGTGAATGGGAGTTGAACCCACCTGCCGCGATGAAGCGGCGCGACGATTTTGAAGACCGCGGGAGCCACCGGGCCCCGCTCACCTCCGCTGGGTATCTTAACTCATCCATCTCCCGCAATCAAGCCCGGACCGCTTCGAACGCGGCCAATCAGGGGGCGACGGCAGGGTTTGCCGTTATTTGCTGTTCCGCACGCGCGTATACATGACCAGTGACGGGGAGCCGCCGAAGGCTACGCCCAGCATCGCCGCTTCGTCCATTTCCGCCGGGGTGAAACCGCCCTGGCGGGCCTTCTGCATGTGGGCCTTCAAGCAGGGCTCGCATCTCGTCGCCACCGACAGCGCGATCTGGATCGCCTGCTTGGTGAACGCGTCCAGGTTCCCGGGCCGACCGGCCGCGTCCAGGAACTGCTGGTAAAGACCTTCCGTTCCGGCTTCCGCCGACGGCGCCGCCCCTTCCGAGCAGCAGGTGGAGGTTGCATCCGGGCTGCAGCATGCGGTTGTCTGGGTTGCGGGCGTCGATTCGGGTGCTTTCGTAGTCATGGGCAGTCTCCTTTTTCCACTGGTTTCGATGTATACGCGTCCTTCCCCCTTTTGGCGCACTTTCCCGATGATGCAGGCGTCCTCGACGCCGGCGTCGTGCAAACTCTTGAGCAGCCGCACGGCGGTTTCCGGGGCCACCGCCATGAGCAGGCCCCCGGAGGTCTGGGCGTCGAAGCACATGTCGAGCATGACCTCCCCTACTTCTTCCCCTGCGTAGACCCGGCTGCCGCACGATTCCTTGTTCCGTTCGATCCCCCCGGGCAGGATCCCCTCCGCGGCGTACTGCAGAACGTGGGGGAACCAGGGGAGATCGTCCCAGCGGATTTCCACGTCCACGCCGCTCCGGAGCGCCATCTCCGACAGGTGTCCCATGAGTCCGAAACCGGTCACGTCGGTGCAGGCGTGCACCCCGTGCCGCTCCATCTCCCCGGCGGCGCTCCGGTTGAGGGTGGTCATCGAGCGGACGGCCGCGGCCAGCGATTCCTCGCGCGCCCGGCCGATCTGCTTGGCGAAGGCCACGATGCCGGTCCCCAGGGGTTTGGTCAGGATCAGGACGTCCCCGGCCCGGGCGCCGGCATTGGTCGTCACCCGGTTCTTGTCGATCAGCCCCGTGACGGCGAAGCCTGCCTTGATCTGGTCGTCGTCGATGCTGTGGCCGCCGATGACGGGCACCCCCGCCTCGGCCATCTTGTCGATGCCGCCCCGCAGGATCTCGCGCAGGACGCTGTCGGCCAGCTTGCGCACCGGGAATCCAACGATGGACAGGGCCGTGAGCGGGCGTCCCCCCATGGCGTAGACATCGCTGAGGGAATTCGCGGCCGCCACCTGTCCGAACTGGTAGGGGTCGTCGACGGATGGGGTGAAAACGTCGACGGTCTGGACCAGGGCCGTCGCCTCATCGAGTGCGTAGACCCCCGCGTCGTCCCCCGCCGGCATGCCCACGAGTACGCGCGGGTCCTCCAGGGTGGGCAGGTCCGAAAGCGCGGCCTTGAGAAAAGCCTGGTCGATTTTGGAAGCGCAGCCCGCCTTTTCCACCAGTTGCGTCAGGGCTACGGGGCCGGAAGGAACCTCGAGCCGCTCCCCGGCGCAGAGACAGATGTCCTTCTCCTTGAAGAGATCGCAGGGGCAGGGTTTGGCTGCATCGCAGATGCAGTGCCCCAGGCGGATTGAACGCTGCATGATGCGTTTTCTTTTTTCTAGATCTTTGGTCATCGTAGTCCTCATGGTTCGAGTGATTGATTTTGACGGGAGGCCAGGATCGCGGCCCCCAGGGCTCCCGTGAACTGGGGATGAAGTGCAACCGTGACCGGACGGCCGAGTGCGCGGGACAGCGCCCCGGCCATTCCCGGCATCCGCGCGACTCCGCCGGTCAGGTGTACGGGGCCCGGGTCCCGGTTCCCGAGCATGCCCGCGACGCGGGCGGCGACCGACACCTGGACTCCCGCCATGATGTCCTGTCCGGGTACGCCGGAGGCCAGCAGCCCTATGATCTCCGTCTCCGCGAATACGACGCACATGCTGCTGATCGCCGCCGGATTTGAGGAGGCGCGGGCCACCTCGTCCAGGCTCCCTTGCAGACGGCGGGCCACGATTTCCAGGAACCTCCCGGTGCCCGCGGCGCAGCGGTCGTTCATGGCGAAATCCTGCACCTTCCCCACGTCGTTCAGGCGGATCACCTTGCTGTCCTCTCCCCCGATGTCGACGATGGTCCGAGCCTCCGGGTGCAGGCGGCGCACTCCGACCGCGTGGCAGGTGATCTCCGTAACGGCGGCGTCGGCGAACTCGAGGGCGTTGCGGCCATATCCCGTTGCCACGGTGCCGGCGACCGTGGCGGCGGAGCCCAGGTGCGCCCTTATGGTTTCCCGGTACAGGGATGCGGCAATGTCCGCCTGGTCCAACCCCTGGTCCCGGATGGCGCGGGCGATCATATCTCCCTTTACGGTGTCGTAAAGGACCAGCTTGATGGTGCGGGAACCCGAGTCGATGCCTGCGTAGATCATGGGTGACGGTTCTCCTTGTTGGTTTCCACCAGGGCTTCGAGCCGGGTGCGCGTGCCGAGGCTCAGCGCATCGGCGATGGGTGGGACCTCGATCTCCGCCGCCGGAGGACCGTCATCCCCGGCGCCCCCGACCGAATAAAGGATTGCCCGGGGATCGGGCCCGTGGGCCGTGATCCAACTTCCCGGGATATGGATGCCGCTATGCGGAATGTGCGGCATGGGACTCCTGGCGATGGCTGCGGGCGGTTTCGAAGAGCGCCTCCAGGCGCACGCGCAGACGCGCGGAATCGGAGGGCGCGTAATCGGTGGAAATCCGCAAATACGGGATATTGCCAACCTCCTCCGCCCATTGCCGGATGCGCCAGGATTCCACGTCGTAGGTCAAACACGCCTGCCAGGACAGGTCCACGATGCAATGGGGCTTGAAAATCCCGGCCATTTCCGAGAGCAGGTCGATCCGCCCGTCGTTCGGCGTCATCACCGAGCAGGGGATGCTCATATACTTGAGTGCCAGCGCCTTCATCAGGTCCTCCGCCTCTTCGTCCACGTCTTCCCAGATCGGCTTGATGCCGGTGCAGTTTTCCATGCACACGACGAGGCCCCCGCACTCCTCGATCAGGTCGACCACCCTTTCGGCCCCATGAACTGTGGGGACGCCCGACAGGAGGACCCGTACCCGCTTCCGGTTGGGCTCGTGGCTGCGGTGCTCAAGCTCTCGCAGCAGCGAGGCGTACACTTCCAGGTCCGCGTCGATGCAGGAGATGATGCTTTTGCAGTCCAGCAGCTGCCTTCCCGTGAGGGGAGGCGCCTCGTGCGCCATCAACAGGGCCAGGTCCCGGCGCAGCTTCCGTTCCCGGTTCATCTTCCGGACGGCGTCCCGCAGTGCTTCGTCGGTGATGCGGACCGAGAACCGCCGCTCGAGGCCGTCCCGGAACTTGGCTAATTCGGCGTACCAGTGGGTGAAGGCGTCGCGGTCGTCCGGTTTCTGGGGCAGTTCCAGGACCACCATCTCGCGCGTGCGCGCCAGGAGTTCGTACATCTTCTTTTTGCCGTCGCACGTCGTTTCGCCGACCAGCAGGTCGGCCATTTCCAGGAAGGGATTGGCCTTCTGCACGTGATACCCGTAAGTGGATTTGATCAGGGGGCAGAGATTGGCGGGCAGCTCCGTCTCCGCGGGTCCGATCATTTCGAGGTCCCCCCCGCAGAGGCACACGGGGACTCCTCCCGCCGCCATGATGAGCTCGCGCGGAGCGTATTCGCACAGGATCCCGGCTATGGGCCTGCCCTGGCTTTTGGCCGCTTGCGCATGTTCCAGGCAGTGGGGGATCATGTCTTCAAACCAGGCCAGAGTCGGTCCCTGGTTGTCGTGGCAACAAGTCATGTCATTCTCCATGTGAATTCACCGTTTCTCGGTGACGAAAAGGCCCCGGGCGATTTTGCCCGCGTGGACCATTTCCTGTATGAAATGTCAGTTTCCCGGCCAATGCGCACATCCTGCCGGCAAGCAAAAAAAAGGCGGGATTATGCCCCGCCGATCCTTGTGGTTATGAATGGGATGAGATGCAGCCTAGGGGAAGGAAATGAAGGGTATTGCAGGAATCATGAAGCATTTCCAAACCTGGGCCGGCATCCAGCGAACTCGCCACGAGCATCGGTGTCGGTGCACTCAACCGCCGTTCCAGATCTTCAATGCCAAATTCCCGATGGGGGATCTGTTTTGATCGTTCATCGATAGACCACCGGCGCCAAGTTAACAGGTCGTTGTCCTTTTTGCAATCCCGGAATGAAAATAACTGCTTGCACGATCTCGGCGTTCGCTGATAGCATGGAAGACCTGTGATGACAAGAATACCCCTTTATTCCTTCGCGGGCTTTACCTGAGTCTGATCCAACCGGCGTCGGTTCGGCTGTTGCCTTCATATTCCATTCTGTTCTTTGCGCGCCGTTCAGCCTGTCCTGCAGGCGGGACGGGATGCGCATGCGCCCTTTTTTGATCGCCGCCCGGTGGAGGCCACGGCATTTCGGCTGTCCCAAATTTGTCCTATGCCAGCCAGGTGAGTTATGGAACGTCAGGAAAATCAGGTTATGCGATTCCTCCCGTCCGTGGATTCGGTGCTCCAAACGCTGCCGATGAAGCCGGAGGATCGGGTGTTCGATCCGGAGATCGTGACCCGCGTTGTTCGCGAGCAGAAGGAAGCAATGCGGGAAGAGATAAGGAAGGGGAGATACAAGGATGCGGACCGGGCGGCGCTGTCACGGGAGATGTCGCGGCGGTGCCTGCATGAACTGGAATCGCTGCGGCGTCCCTTTTATCAGAAGGTGATCAATGCCAGCGGCATCATTCTGCATACCGCCCTGGGCCGCGCGGTGCTCGCGCCCGAGGCGCTGGAGGAAATCGAGAAGGAGTTGTCCGGCTACTCCAGGCTCCAGATCGGCCTGGTTTCGGGACAGCGGTCCCGCAGGGATGAAGGGGTGGAGCGCCTCCTCAGGCTCTTGACGGGGGCGGAAGCGGCGACCGTTGTCAACAACAACGCCGCCGCCACCGCCATCGTGCTCAATACGATCGGCAAAGGGAGGGAAGTGATCGTGTCCCGCGGGCAGCTGGTTGAAATCGGCGGGGAGTTCCGGTTGCCCGAGGTCATGGCTTTCAGCGGGGCGAAGATGGTGGAAGTGGGGACCACCAACAAGACGCATGCCCGGGATTACGAGCGGGCGATCACGGAAGACACCGTCGCGATCCTGAGGGTGCACCCGAGCAATTACAAAATCCAGGGATTCACCGCGGAGGTGCCCCTGGAGGAGATGGTTCATATCGCGCACAGCCGGGGTCTCATACTGATTGACGACGTGGGCGCCGGTTCCCTCATGGACATGTCGCCGTTCGGTTTCGATCCTGAGCCCACCCTGCAGCAATCGGTGGCGGCAGGGTCGGACATCATCACCAGCAGTGCGGACAAGCTGATCGGCGCTTCCCAGGGGGGCATCATCCTCGGGCGCCGGGACCTGGTCCAGGCCGTGCGCCGGAACCAGTTCGCGCGCATCCTGAGAGTCGGTAAATTGACCCTTGCGGCCTTGGAATCCACGCTCAAACTGTTCCTGGACCCCGATTCGGCAAAGACGAAACTGCCTACCCTGGAAATGATCCTGCGCACCCCCGAAGAACTGAACGCGGTCGCATGCCGAATGGCCGACCGGCTGAGCGACCTTTCGGAATGCGCCGAGATCCACACGGTCCCCGGGTTTTCGCAGACGGGGAGCGGGTCGCTTCCGGCGCAGAACCTTCCGACTACGCTGTTGGCGGTTCAGCCGAAAGCCATGTCCGCCCAGGCGCTGGCGGACCGCCTGCGCCTGTACCGAACGCCCATCATCAGCAGGATTCAGAACGAACAGGTATGGATGGACCCAAGAACGTTGCGCGGCGACGAGGCCGAGGATGTGATCCAGGCGTTGCGCGAGATTCTGGCGAGGTGAAGAGAAACCCATGAACCAGAAAAATATCACCCTTGGAACGGCGGGACATATCGACCACGGCAAGACGGCGCTGATCCGGAACCTGACCGGATGCGAAACGGACCGGCTCCGGGAAGAGCGGGAACGCGGCATGTCCATCGAGCTCGGCTTCGCCCCCTGGAAGGTGGGCGACCTCGAGGTCGGCATCGTCGATGTCCCCGGGCATGAAAATTTTGTCAAGACCATGGTGGCCGGGGCCACCGGGATCGACGCGGTGATCCTGGTCATCGCCGTCGACGACGGGATCATGCCGCAGACACGGGAGCACCTGGAGATCCTGTCACTGCTCGGGGTGGAGCACGGGGTCGTGGTGCTGACCAAGGTGGACAAGGTAACGGCGGAGCGCCTCGGGGCCGTACGCGGGGAAGTACGGGATTACCTCCAGGGAACCTTCCTTCGGGATGCCCCGGTCTATCCCTTTTCGAACGTGACCGGGGAGGGGTTCGAGCCGTTCTATGACGGACTGCTCGACCTGGTGCGCCGGCTGAAACCCAAACAGACCGATGGTATCTTCCGTCTTCCGATTGAGCGCACCTTTTCGGTGAAGGGGTACGGCACCATCGCTTCGGGCATTCCCGTCAGTGGGGCCGCGCAGGTGGGCGACCCGGTGATCGTGCACCCGGCCGGGCTCCCCGGAAGGATCAAGGCCATCCAGGTCTACCAGGTCCAGGCCGAAAGGGTTCAGTGCGGGCAGTGCGCGGCCCTTAACGTACCCCAATGGGATGCCGGAGCGCTTTCACGCGGGGACGTCATCACCCTGGACGGGTGGTTCGTCCCCGGTTCCTGGTACCTGTGCGAAATGGAAATTCTCCCCCTGGAGGGACCGGGTCTGAAGCATGGCGCCGAGGTCAGGTTTCATACCGGGACATCGGAGTCCACCGCTACGGTATACCTGCTCGAAGGGGACCGGGCTGCCGGGGGGACGCGCTCGCTTGTTCAGGTGCAACTCGGCCAGCAGATCGTGGCCGGGCCCATGGACCGTTTCATCCTGCGCGCGCTTTCCCCGGCGCGTACCATCGGCGGCGGCGTCGTTATCGAGGCGCTGGAAAGAAAACTGCGGCGCAGCCGGCCCGAGGTCGTGGAGGATGCGAAGCGGCGAGCCGCTGCGGTGCAAAACGATGCGGATTTTGCCGAATACGCGGTTCTTTCCGCTCCCGACGGCGCCATATCGGTGAAGGCCGTGGCCCATCGGATCAAAAAGGCGTTGCCCGGCACGGAGAAACTACTGCAGGGCCTGGCCGGGTCGGGCGCCGTGATCGCGCTGGAGCAGGGGCTTTTCATGCATGCCCGGACCGTGGAAACCCTGGGGCTCAAGGCCCTAAAGCGGCTAGCAATGTACCACCAGTCCGACCCTGCAAGCCCCGGGATGCCCCTGGACGCCGTCGCGGCGGAGTACGGGTGGGAGCGGCCGGTGGCCGCCAGGGTCTTCGGCGACCTGGCACATGCCGGCAAGGCGCGCATTGAAAACGGTGTCGTGTGCCTTGCCGGGCACAGCGTCCGTTTCGATTCGGCGGAGGAGAAGAGACTACAGAGGGTGGAGCGCCTCTTTCTCGAACGGATGTTCAACCCGCCGGAAAGGGGGGATCTGCCGGACCTGTGCGGGCTGACCGCAAAGGAGGCCGATAATGCCCTGCGGCTGCTGGTGGAGCACCGGCGCCTGGTGAGGATCGACCGGAACCTCCACTTCCATGTGGACGCTGTCGCCAAGGCAAGGGAGATCGCCGTCGGGCATCTCCGCAAGGAAAACAGGCTGGAAAGCGTCGCATGGAAATACCTGATCGACACTTCGCGCAAGTACGCCCTGCCACTGCTCGATTATTTCGACAGGATCGGGGTCACCAAGCGGGCGCCCGACAACACGCGGCACCTGGGGCCCCGGGCCTGATTGCGGAAGCGGGTCGAAAACGGCAGGCGGTCAGACGCACCCCTTGGGTTTCGGCAAGCCCGCTATCATGCACGCCCCCTTCCCCGGCCCGGCGGGGAAGAGCTCATAGATATGCTTCATTTTGAAGCCGGTGGCCCTGGAGATAACGCGCGCCATCGGAGGGGCGCCGTTTTCCCGGTAGTACTCCTGCAGAACGTTGATGAGCTTCCAGTGTTCCTCGGTCAGTTCCCCGATTCCCTGGCTGGTCCGGACATACTCCACCCATTCCGGACCCCAGTCGGAGAATTTCTCCAGGTGCCCGTCTTCATCCACAACAAACGTCCGGTCCTTGTGCCGCACCGATGTCATGCCGTCCCGAATCCCCCTAAGGATGGTGTCAGTGGTAATGGGAGTCCATTTCCCCCGCGCGCACAGGCACAGTGAGCGTGTTGGCTTTCGGTGGCACCGGGCAGTTGTAGAACTCCGAAAAGGCGCAGGCCGGGTTGTAGGCTTGGTTGAAGTCGAGGAGGTAATTTCCGTTCTCAAGCGGCACCGCGTCGACGTATCGGCCGAGGGCGTAGGTTTCCCGGCCGCTGGTGGCGTCGCGGAAGTAGACGCCGATGCCTTGGCCGCTCCCCGGCTCCAGCAGGCGCGTGGCCTCCAGGCGGCACTCCTTTCCCCCGGCGGAGAAATGGAACCAGCCGGCGCGCTCCGCTGTCCGGCGGTGGCCGCGGGTGGAGAGGATGACGGTTTTTTCGGCCGCCGGGTCGCGCTCGAGCGGCAGTTCGTAGCGCCAGGCGAGGTCGACCGGGAACCACCGGGGCTCCTTGTGCCCGGCGAAGCGGGGGCTCTCGGGGTCGAAGACGATCAGGGCGGGGAAGTTCTGGTGCGACAAACGCAGGTGGAAGCGCCCGGCCTGGATGTAGGATGGGCCGGTGACACCTTCGCGCATCTCCTTGTCCCCAAGCCGGAAAAGAGCGCCGTCGTCGAGCGCCTCGACCCGGAAGAGGTCCCCCTCGACCGTGATCCTGAGGTGGCGCGGCCGGATCGCCTCGTCTTCGAGGGTCAGGTCCGCGGCCGGGTCGCTCCCCACGATCAGTGATTCTTTCCCGCCGAAGTCCACCCGGTCGACGGCGGCCAGGTAGGAGCGGGGGCTCGTGCGCAGCCAATCGAGGGTTTCGGCGCGCTCCCGCTCGATGGCGGCGGTCACCGTTGCCGCCGCCTCGGGATCGATCCGGACCGGCCGCGCCGTGGGTTCCTGCCCCTGGCGGGCGCAGCCTGCCAGGGAAAAAGCGATCAGGGCCAGCATGAGATTTTTCATGGGCGGAATTGTCCTCCGGCAGGCGGGCCGAATGCAATCCTTTTGCGTCGATTTCCGTTCGGGCTGCTATAATCGGCCCGTTCATCCACTCCTCTCGAGCGGGGAAACCATGAAACTCTACATCCGGTTGTACGGCACGGTCTGGGTCTCTTTCTTCTCCTGCGTGCTGATCTCGCGCTGGCTGGGCGCCTACGTAGGAGCGTCCGTCCACGCCCTGCTCGGCACGGTTCTCCTCGTGCTGACGCTCGCAAACGCCCGCACCCTCGCGGCGCTTCCGGTCCCGGCGCGCCTGAAGCGGGTCAGCCGGGTGACGGCGGGGTTTGCGGTCTTCCAGGCGGCGGGCGGGCTGGCCCTGGGAGTGAGCGCGCGCCTGGTTCCCGCGTTGCCGGTGGTTCCGTCACTGCTTTACGGGGCGCACGTGGTCTGCGCCCTGGCGATCCTGGCCCAGGCTTCCTCGGTGGCGACGGCCTACGACATGTGGGAGGAGCGGGAGTTTCGGGAGCAGGCGTGATTATTGCCCGACCGTTTGGCCGCGTACAACTCCCGTGATGACAGCCACGAACTCCCCGCCCCCCCCCCCGGCGGTCGCCTGCTGATTGAGCTTGTCGCCAGGCCGGATTCATCATACAAAGGTAGGGGGCCGAAGGCGCTCGGGGGGGTGTCCCCGGGACAGGCCGCCCGGGATTAATTTAGCTTCAGGAAGCGCCGGGCCCAGCCCCGGCGCTCCCAGGACAGGATCACGGGAGTGGCTGTTGACATCGATGTCGGTCAACTGATCGACGACTCCAAGCTGAACCGGGTCTCCCTGAGCGTCATCCTGCTGTGCGGGCTGATCATGCTCATGGACGGGTACGACTACACGATCATCACGGTAGCGGCTCCCGTGATCATGAAGGAGTGGGGTGTCGGGTCCGGCGCCTTCAGCTGGGTCTTCTCCGCCGCGTTTTTCGGCTACCTGATCGGGGCCGTGGGCTTCGGGATCCTTTCCGACCGGATCGGGCGCAAGCGCACCCTCATACTCGCCTCCTGCGTCTTCAGCACCGGGACGCTGCTGGTCTACTTCTGCCATTCCCTGGAAATCCTCATCGCCATCCGCGTCTTCACCGGGATCGGCATCGGCGGGGCCGTCCCCTGCGCCATAACCCTGACAAGCGAATACTCCCCCTTGAAAGGGCGCGGGAAATACGTGTCGATCATGTATTCCGGTTTTCTGATCGGCATCGTCCTCGGGGGGTATCTCGCGGGCTACATGCTCGGGCGCCTCGGCTGGCGCCCGTTGTTCCTTGTCGGCTTTTTCGCCCCGCTCCTGGCGATCGTGCTGGTGGGGCTGAAACTCCCCGAATCGGCCCGCTGGCTGGCCGCGCGGCGGCAGACTGAAAAAGAGCGGCGCACGCTCTCGTACCTGGTCGGAAGGATGCGGCCGGACATCGTCGTCGGGGATGACGCGCGCTTCGTCTCCGCCGGCTCCGGCGGTAAAAGCGGCGCGCTGCGAGAACTGTTCGCCGGCCGGCTCCGCTGGGTCACCCCGGTGCTGTGGGGCTACTACCTGGTCAGCTCCATCGCCGTTTTCTTCATCGGTTCCTGGTCCCCCCAGCTCCTGGTCCTGAAGGGATTCGGAGCGTCGACGGCGGCCTACATCACCGGGAGCATCAACATCCTGATCGCCGCCGGCTGCCTCCTGAGCGGGTTCTACTTCGACCGGTTCGGCTTCCGCCGCGGCGCCCTTCTGCACGGGCTCGCCGCCGCCGCCGTCCTCGTCACCGGGGGGCTGGAATCGACAGCCTTCGTTATCCTGCTGATGGCGAGCGGGTTCTTCATCAACTCCGCTCACATGGACGTCACCATTCTCGCCCCCATCGTCTACCCGCCCGGCTGCCGGAACAAGGGGGCCGGGGCCGCCGTCGCCGCCGGCAGGATCGGCGCCATCGTGGGCCCCCCGATCGGGGGCTACCTCCTCGACACCCGGCTGCCGATGGAGACCCTGCTGGGGGTGGTGGCGATCCCGCTCGGGATCGCGGCCCTGCTCTGCTACCTGGCCGGGAGGCAGTACGATTTCCACTTCGCCCCCCTGTACGCCCGCAAGCCGCCTTCCGACGGCGCGTGAGCGGGCGCGGCGCTTCAGTTCCGGCGTCTCATCCAGGCGGCATAGCGGCGGAAGGCCAGGGCGAATCAGGTCCAGAACATGGCTTTACGAAATGTCATATCCGTTCCTCCGAAATACGGAATACGCAACGGATGGGAAATGTTCCAGGTTTTTGCGCGCATTGGTTAGCCGAGGGCGCCGGCCAGGTACTTCAGGGCGACGGAAAGCACGATCACCCCGAGTAGGAGTTTCAGGCGGAAGGCGGGGATGTGGCGCTGCATGCGGGCGCCCAGGTAGGTGCCCGCCAGCCCCCCCAGCCCGAAAAGGGTGCCCAGGAGCCAGTCGGGGGTGATGACGAGGCCGGGGTAGAAGGGGGCGGCCAGGGCGTAGAAGAGGACGCCGGCCACGGAGGAGGCGCAGGTGCCCACCAGGGTGGCGCCGGCTACGGTGTGGACCGGGAGGCGGTAGAAGGAAACCAGAAAGGGGGAGATGATTGCCCCGCCGCCGATGCCGTAGATGCTTCCCACGATCCCCACCACGAAGGAGAGGAAAAAGAGGCCCCGGAAGCCGCAGCGGTATTCCTCCTCCTGGAAGCGGTAGGAGAGTACGGGCCAGGAGGCGCTGGTGATTTCCACGTTGAAGTCCCCATTGCCTCCGGCTGGCCGGTCGGTGCCACGGCGGAGCCCCAGCAGCAGCCGGCTGCCGATGTAGAGCATCACGCACCCGGCGAAGATCCGGAAGCGGCCCGGGTCGGGGAGCCAGCGCAGCCGGACGAGGCCTCCGATGACGACGCCCGGGAGGGTGCCGAGGACGATGGCGCCCGCCAGGGGCCAGATGAGGCGCTTCTCCCGCATGAAGCGGAAGATGCCCCCGGGGGTGGAGACGATGTTGTAGACCAGGTTGGTGGCGCTGACGGCGGGACTTGTGAACCCCAGCACGCTGATCTGGAACGGGAGGAGGAGGAAGGAGCCGGTGATCCCGGCGGTGGAGGTGATGGCCGAAACACAGAAGGCCACCAGCGGCGGCAGCCATAGCCAAGTGTGCACGCCCGAAACGGGGAAGGTGAACGGCTCGAGAAAGGTCACGGGTTGCGGTCCTTGTAATCCATCCGGCCCCCTTTTAGGCGCGCGAGGCAAATTCCCCCGTCTGGGTGCTGACGCGTACCCGCTCCCCCTCCCTGATGAAAAGGGGGACGCGGATATTCAGCCCGGTTTCCAGGGTGGCGGGCTTGGTGGCCCCGCCCGAGCCCGCGTCGGAGCGCCCCCCCGGCTCGGTGTAGGCCACGGCCAGCTCGACGAACGGGGGTAGTTCCACCGCGGTGGCGGCGCCGTTGTACTTGAGCACCTGGAGCGACAGCCCCTCGGTGAGGTAGAGTCGGTCGTCCCCCAGTTGCTCCGGGGTGAAGGCGAACTGCTCGTAGGTCTCCTCGTCCATGAAATGGCAGTGCTCCCCGTCGGCGTACAGGTAGGAGGCCGGGGCCTTGGTGACGTCGGCCTCGGCGAACTTTTCACCGGTCCGGAAGGTCTTTTCCATGACGGCGTCGGTCATGAGGTTGCGGAGCTTCGTGCGTACCATGGTCGAGGCGCCGCGCGCGCTCGGCGAGGCGAAAAAGACCTCGAGGACCGCGTACGGCTGGTTGCCCACCATGATGAACATCTTCCGTTTGAGTTCGTTCGCTCCGATCAGGGCCATGATGACGTTCCTCGCATGCCGGCTTGCCCGCCCGGACATTCAAAAGCATAAAGATATGACATTCTTCCCCGCACGTAAACAGCGGACCTCGTTTTGTTCCGATCGACGGAAGTGGATGGAGGGGGCATGAATGCGGCTATTCTGGTACGGGGGAGCGGGAACGTGGCGTCGGCCGTGCCCCGCCTTCTTTTCCGGGAAGGTTACAAAACTGTAATGTGTGGCGCTGCGTCCATTCCCGGCGTCGGGGGGATCCGGACGGGGCTTGCCTTCGGGGAGATGGTGACGGCGGGACAGGAGCCGCGGCCCCGGCCCCCTTCCCCTACTTGATGAACAGCATCTCCTGGTAGGTCGGCAGCGACCAGATCTCGTCGGACACCAGGCACTCGAGCCGGTCGGCGATCTCCCGGACGGCGGCCATGGCGGGTACAATTGTGTCGCGCGCATGGACCGCGTGGTCCAGGGTGGAGCCCTCCACCGGCGCGGCGAGCATCTCTTCCAGTTTCTGCATGGCTTCCTGCAGCTGCTTCACCTGTTCGTTCAGCGCGTCGAGAGTGGAGGTGCAGTGGGCCTTGCCCAGTTGCTCGAGCGCCAGCGCCGTCGTGGCCAGCTGGTGCTGGTACTGGACCGCCATCGGAAAGACCATGGTCCGGGCGATCATCCGCGTGAGCCGGCTTTCCACCGCGACGTCCTTCACGTACCGCTCCAGGTAGATCTCGTGGCGACTCTCCATCTCGCGCGGCGAGAGGACGTGGTGTTTCGCCATGAGCTCCACGTTCTTGGTGTCGGCCAGCGCCGCCAGGGCGTCCACGGAATTGGCGTGGTTGGGAAGGCCCCGCCGGGCGGCCTCCTTCTGCCACGATTCGCAGTAGTTGTCGCCGTTGAAGATGATGGCTCCGTGGTCCCGCACGATCTGCTGGAGCACTTCCTGGACGGCGGCGCTGAGCCCGGCCGCGTCCTCCCCGGTCCTTTTCTCGAGGGCGGAGGCGATGTAATCGAGCGAATCGGCCATGATCGTGTTCAGGGCGACCAGCGGACCGGATACGCTCTGGCTCGAGCCGACCATCCGGAATTCGAACTTGTTGCCGGTGAAGGCGAAGGGGCTGGTGCGGTTGCGGTCCCCGGCGTCCTTGGGGAAAGCCGGGAGCGTGTCCACCCCCACGTTCAGGTAGCCCGGTTCCTTGGACCGGCTCGCCCCGCCGTTGGCGATCTGCTCGAAGATGTCGGTCAGCTGTTCCCCCAGGTAGACCGAGATGATGGCCGGGGGCGCCTCGCTGGTCCCCAGGCGATGGTCGTTGCCCGAGTGCGCCACGGTGGCCCGCAGCAGGTCCCCGTAGAGGTGGACAGCCCGGATGGCGGCGGCGCAGAAGACCAGAAACTGCATGTTGCTGTGGGGCGTGGTGCCGGGCTCCAGGAGGTTGGCGCTCGAGGTGGCCAGCGACCAGTTCAGGTGCTTGCCCGAGCCGTTGATGCCGGCGAAGGGCTTTTCGTGGAGCAGGCATGCCATGCCGTACTTGAGCGCCACGCGCTGCAGCGTCCTCATTACGAGGTACTGGTGGTCGGTGGCCAGGTTGGCGTTCTCGTACACGGGGGCGATTTCGTACTGGGCCGGGGCGACCTCGTTGTGCCGCGTTTTGACGGGGACCCCCAGCTTGTACAGCTCCTGCTCGGTCTCCAGCATGCAGGCCAGGACCCGCTCCGGGATGGCGCTGAAATACTGGTCTTCCAGTTCCTGCCCCTTCGAGGGTTTGGCCCCGAACAGGGTGCGGCCGGCGGTGACCAGGTCGGGCCGGGCGAAGTAGAAATTCCGGTCGATGAGAAAGTACTCCTGCTCGCACCCGGCGGTTGAAAACACCAGGCCGGGGTCGGCGTCGCCGAAGAGCTTCAGGATCCTCCGGGCCTGCAGGTTCAGCGCTTGCAAGGAACGGAGCAGCGGAGTTTTCTTGTCGAGCGCCTCTCCCGTCCAGGAGCAGAAGACCGTCGGGATGCACAAGGTGGTCCCGTTCGGGTTCTCCAGGATGTAGGCCGGGCTGGTGATGTCCCAGGCCGTGTAGCCGCGCGCCTCGAACGTCGCCCGCAGCCCGCCCGAGGGGAAGCTCGAAGCATCCGGCTCCCCCTGGATCAGCTGCTTCGCCGAAAACTCGGCCACCACGCCCCCCTTGCCGTCCGGCTCCAGGAAGCTGTCGTGTTTTTCGGCCGTCAGCCCCGTCAGCGGGTAAAACACGTGGGCGTAATGGGTGGCCCCTTTTTCGATGGCCCAGTCCCGCATGGCGGCCGCCACGGCATCCGCCACGGAGATGTCGAGCTTTTCCCCCTGGTCGATCGTCCGGCGCATCGCCTGGTACACCTGTTCGGGCAAACGCTCCTTCATGACGGCGTCGCTGAAGACGTTTACGCCGAAGAGATCCTTCGAGGGCGTTTCCGAAAAATTCAGGGGTTTTTCAATAGGCTTGTAGCTGGTGACGGCGGCGATCGCATTCAGGCGCGAAATACTCATCGGTTTCCTTCCCTTTCCTGGGCCACGCCCTCCGCCGGAAGCGCCGCTTCGCGGCGCGCGGGGAAGAGCAGATCCCGTTCCGATCCTCTTCGCCACTGAACCATGCAAATTGATGCCCAGAGCGGATCTTCCTGAAGATATGTTTGCAAGTAATGAAAATAAGCGAGATAGGGCTGTCATGCGCCTGTCAGCTCTTTTGGTCTGATATTACAATAATGTATCTCGGGCGGCATTTGTGTGACATATGTGTAGAAAATGGCGCCGCCCAGGTACGGCGCCTGTCAATTCGTACTTGAAATCTCCGTATCCAGTGCCTAGCTTTGATGGGGACAACGCGGTAAAACCGGGAAAGCAATGAATCGTTCTCTCCACCACAGGCAGGGCTGGAAAGCACTTTTCGGACGGATGGACGTCCGCCAGCTGGAGCAGCACGAGGAAAAGGTCCTCTTCATCCTGACCCTCATGATCGGTGCCGCGGTGGGGCTCGTGATCGTCGCCTTCATCGTCCTGACCGAAAACCTGGGTTCGAGGATGTACCCTGCCGGCGGGGCTGCCTGGAGGCGGTTCCTGGTGCCGACGGCGGGGTCGCTTGTCACCGGGTTCCTTTTGGTGCGCTATTTCCGCGATGCCCGAGGCAGCGGTATTCCTCAGACCAAGGCCGCTCTCTTCCTGCATTCCGGGGTGATCCGGCTCCGGACCGTCATCGGCAAATTCATCTGCTCCTCGATTTCGCTTGCGAGCGGCATCGCTCTGGGACGCGAGGGGCCGTCGGTCCAGATCGGCGCGGGGATTGCCTCGGCCATGGGACGCCAGTTCGGGCTGAGCCCCGAAAAGACCCTGACTCTGGTGCCGATCGGCGCCTCGGCCGCCCTGGCCGCCGCCTTCAACACGCCGATCGCCGCCGTCCTCTTCACGCTCGAGGAGGTCATGGGGGATCTGCACGCCCGGGTCTTAGGTGCCATCGTGATCAGTTCGGCGACCTCCTGGATGGTGCTCCACCTCCTGCTCGGGGACGAGCCGCTCTTCCATGTTCCCGCCTACCAGTTGGTACACCCGGTGGAGTTCATCCTCTACGCAGCTCTGGGCGCCCTGGGAGCTCTGGTGAGCACACTCTTCATCAGGCTGCTGCTCCGGCTGCGCCATTATTTCTTGAGAATGCCGGCATGGACGTCCTGGCTCCAGCCGTCGGCCGGGGGCCTGGTGGTGGGAATCCTGGGGTTGTTCGTTCCCGCCGTGCTCGGTGTAGGTTACGGCTATGTCAGCGAGGCGCTCAACAGCCGGATGGCGCTCGGCACCATGGCGCTGCTTGTCGTTCTGAAGCTCGTCGCTACGGCCTGCTGTTACTCGTCGGGGAACGCCGGGGGCATCTTCGGACCCAGCCTCTTCATCGGGGCCATGCTTGGGGGCGCCTTCGGGGCAGGGGCTCACATGCTCATGCCCGACTACACCGGGAGCGTCGGTGCCTACGCCCTGGTCGGGATGGGGGTGGTGTTCGCCGGCATCGTCCGTGCACCGATGACGTCGGTCTTCATGATCTTCGAGATCACCCGCAACTATTCCATCATCGTCCCGCTGATGGTGGCCAACCTCACCAGCTATTTCCTTTCGAGCCGGATGCAGAAGAAGCCGATCTACGAGGCCCTGATGCACCAGGACGGGATCCACCTGCCTGCGGCTCCACGGGCGCAGGAGGAGGAAGCCCGCGTCAGCCAGGAGATGCGGGCGCCCGCAAGGGTGCTTCAGGGGACCGACCGGGTTGCCGACATCCTGCCGACGCTTCCGCCCGATGATACCGCCTGGGTAGTCGTCAACAGGGGGGAGCTCATGGGGGTAGTCACGCGTCGGCGCCTCCTCGAGGCGGCGGAATCGGGAGGGGGGGAAAAGACTCTGGCCGAACTCCTATCCGGGTTCGGGCCGCAGAGAGTCCTGACGACTGCGGAATTTCCCCATCTCCACCCGGACCAGTCCCTGGACGCGGCGCTGAGGCAGATGGCCGCGAGCGGACTCGACGAGCTCCCGGTTGTCAGCCGCACCGATCCGAGGAAGCTGATCGCTTCGCTCGGTCTCAAGGACGCCATGGCCGCCTATCGGAAGGAAAAAAGGGGGGGATCCGCTGCACCGGCCGCGGCGCGGAGGACCGTCTCCGTGGGGCGCATGGCCGTCGTTATCGCCCTGATGATCGCGCTGGGGGGAGGCCTGAGCTGGTTCTACCGTTCCCGGCGCGCAGACCGGGCTCTGGAGCATGCGGTCCGGGGGGAAAGCCTGATGGCGGCGGGGCGCCCGGAGGAGGCGGTGGAACAGTTTCGCAGCGCCCTTTCCATAAGCCACAGTTTCCGGGACCGGCTGGCGCTGGCCTCGGCCCTCGTGACCGCCCGGCGCTGGAACGAGGCGGAGATCTACTTCCGCGAGTTGGGGCGCGAACAACCGGGGAGCGGCCCGGTAAACCTGGGCCTGGGGAGGATTGCAGCGCAGAAGGGGAATGTGGGCGAGGCCGTCGCCTTCTACCGCAGGGCGGTGTACGGGACCTGGCCCGAGGAATCCCCACTGCGTGGTCTGGAGATCCGTAGGGAGCTGGTGGACTTCCTCGGCCGGTCGGGACAGGCGGCCTGGGTGCGGGCGGAACTGCTGGCTCTGGCGGCGGAATGTCCCGACGCCCCCGGCGCCCGTATGGAGACGGCCGGCCTCCTGCTCGATCATGCGCTCGCCGCCGAGGCGGCTGCGATGTACCGTGAAATCCTGGCGGAGAACCCCCGGGACGGCGCCGCGCATGCCGGTCTGGGCCGGGCGGAATACGAACTCCGCAATTATGCGGAGGCCCGGAATTCCTTCCGCTCCGCCCTGCTCCAAAATCCCGGCGACGCCGTGTCCGAAGCCCGGCTCCAGGTGGTGGAGAGGATCCTGGCTCTCGACCCGAGGGCGCGCGGGTTGAGACCGGCGGAGAAATACGCGAGAAGCCGGACCCTACTGGAGGCGGTCTTCGCCTCGCTCGAGGGGTGCCTGGGGGAAGGGGGAACATCGACTCCGGAAGCGGTGGGGGAGAGGCGCGAGGCCGCCCGCCGGTCGCTCGCCCGGCGCGGGAGGCCCCGATCCTACGGGGACGCCGTGGAGGAGAATCTGACGCTCGCGGCGGAGCTCTGGCGGGAGCGGATGCGGTGGTGCCCCGGCGCCCCCGCGGACGAGGCACTCGGGCTCGTCATGGAACGTTTTTCGGAGTAGCCGGCTACCCAAGCGGCCGGAATCCCGCCTCTTCTCCGGCGATGTTGTTCCTGGCCAGGGTGGCGGCCATCCCCACGCGGATCGACTACGCGGTCGCGGGCAGGAGCACGATCAGGTTCATGTCGGTGCTGGGTTGGCCGCAGAAATCTCAGAGCATGGCGCTCCCGGGCCAGCCGATCCAGAGAGCCCTGCGGCAGCTCCTGCAGCGTTTCATGTTTCCTCCCTCTTCAGCACCAGGGTGGATAGGGGCGGGAGGGTGAGGCTGAGCGAGCAGGGGCGGCCGTGTAATCCCTGCGGGGAGGCTTCGATTCGGCCGAGGTTCCCCATCCCGCTCCCGCCGTAGTCGAGGGCGTCGCTGTTGAGCGCCTCGATCCACATCCCCCCCTCCGGGATACCGATGCGGTAGTCGTGCCGCGGCACCGGCGTGAAGTTGCAGACGACGGCCACCGGGCGCCGGCGGTTCCTCCCGAAGCGGAGCAGGCTGATGCAGCTCCCCTGGCGGTCGTCGCAGTCGATCCACTCGAACCCGGCCGGTTCCGTGTCGAGCTCGTACATGGCGGGCTCCGACCGGTAGAAGGCGTTCAGGTCGGCCACCCACCGCTCCAATCCCGAGTGGAACGGGTACTGGAGGAGGTGCCAGTCGAGGCTTCTGTCATGGTCCCATTCGGCCCACTGGCCGAACTCCCCCCCCATGAAGAGGAGCTTCTTGCCGGGATGCCCGAACATGTAACCGTAAAGGAGGCGCAGGTTGGCGAATTGCTGCCACTCGTCCCCCGGCATCTTCCCGATCATGGATCCCTTCCCGTGCACGACCTCGTCGTGGGAAAAGGGGAGGAGGAAATTCTCCGTGAAGGCGTAGAGGAGGCTGAAGGTGATCTTGTTGTGGTGGTAGCTGCGGTACACCGGGTCGAGTTTCATGTACTCGAGCATGTCGTGCATCCACCCCATGTTCCACTTGAACCCGAATCCCAGGCCCCCCAGGTACGTCGGCCGTGAAACCATCGGCCAGGCGGTGGACTCCTCGGCGATGACCATGGCCCCGGGGACCTCGGCATGCACGCGCTCGTTGAGCCTTTTCAGGAAATCGACCGCCTCCAGGTTTTCCCGGCCCCCGTAGCGGTTGGGGATCCATTCCCCCTCCTTCCGGCCATAATCCAGGTAGAGCATGGAGGCGACGGCGTCCACCCGCAGCGCGTCGACGTGGTAGCAGTCGAACCAGAATACGGCGTTGCTGATCAGGAAGTTCTGCACCTCGGTGCGTCCGTAGTTGAAGACCAGCGTGTCCCAGTCCGGGTGCAGGCCCTGGCGCAGGTCGGCATGCTCGTACAGGTGGGTGCCGTCGAAGAACCCCAGCCCGTGTTCGTCCCGGGGGAAGTGGGCGGGAACCCAGTCGAGGATGACGCCGATCCCGTTCCGGTGCAGCATGTCGACCAGGTACATGAAGTCGTCGGGGGTCCCAAAACGGCTGGTGGGAGCGAAGTAACCCACGGTCTGGTAGCCCCAGGAGCTGTCGAAGGGGTGCTCCGACACCGGCATCATCTCCACGTGGGTGAAGCCCAGCCGGCGTACGTGATCGGCGAGCCTGGGAGCGATTTCGCGGTAGGTGAGCCAGCGGTTCCCCTCTTCCGGCACCCGCATCCAGGAGCCGAGGTGGACCTCGTAGATCGAGAGAGCCTCCTCGTGGGGCTGCCGGGAGGGGCGCGCGCGCATCCACTCCCCGTCCTGCCAGGCGTAGGCCGACAGGTCCCACACCTTGGAGGCGGTCCGGGGACGGATTTCGGCCGCGAAGCCGTAAGGGTCGGCCTTTTCGACGGCGTAGCCGCCGTATTGCGACTCGACGTAATATTTGTAGAGGTCCCCCGCCCTCACTCCGGGCACGAATCCCTCCCAGATTCCGGACGAGGCCCGCGGCGCGAGCGGCGCCGCCTCCCGGTTCCACCCGTTGAAATCGCCGATGGCCGAGACACGCTGTGCGTTCGGGGCCCACACCCGGAAAAAGGTCCCCGGGACCCCGTCAAGGCGACCCGGGTGAGCCCCCAGCTTTTCCCAGGTGCGGTAATGGGTTCCCTCGCCGATCAGGTGCAGGTCGAAATCGGTCAGGCGGTCATTTGTCATCGCTCGCTTTCCTCCGGTGTCGCGGCGGTCAAGGCTTCATCCGGACTACGAGGACCGAGCAGCCGGCCCTGCGCACCACCGCCTCAGCCACGCTCCCGAGCGCCAGGTGGGCGAGGCCGGTCCGTCCCCGGGTCGCAACCACGACCAGGTCCGCCTCGAGCTTCTCGGCCGTTTCCAGGATGGCCCGGTCCGCGGAGCCGTGCACGAGGATTCCCTCGGCAGCCCCCACCCGGCGGACGCATGCGTCCAGGTGTCCTTGCAACGCCTCCTCGATTTCGACGGAGAAGTCGAGCGGCAGCAGGCCGGGCACGGATGGGTCGGTCACCATGCCGTAGCGGAGGATGTCGAAGGCATGGACGATGCGGAGTTCGCGCCCCCTCCGCTTGGCCTCGCTCATGGCGGCGTCGACCGCGGGGGTCGAGGGGTCGGAGAAGTCGGTGGCCGCGAGCACTCCCCCCGGGGCGGAGGGGCGCGCGACCAGCACCGGGCAGTAGGCGTGGCGGACGATGCGCTCGGCAATCCCGCCCAGGCGGTACTTGTGGGAGCCGTGGCCCACGACGATCAGCCCAGCGCCGACCCGCTCCGCCGCCGTGATGATGGCCGCGTGCTCGGTTCCGTACTCGATTTTGAGTTCGCAATCCTTCCCCCGGGGGGACGTGAAGACCGCGACCCGTTCCGAAAGCTCGCGGTAGGCCCCGGCTTCGAAATCGGACTTACGCAGGGCGTCCTCCATCTGCAGTTGGGGGAAGAGGGGGCGTACCGCCGTGATGTCGGGTAGGACGTGGCAGACATAGAGCTTCACGCCGTAGTGCCGGGCGATCTCCACGGCCTGGCGCAGCACCTCGTTGGCGGCTTCATCCAGTCTCACGGCGGCAAAAATGGGACCGGTCGAACGGAACATGGCACAACTCCTTTCTCGGATGAACGGCTATCCTATACCATACCACGGATCGGATGCGTCCGTCCGGCGGTGTCTGCGGGGGGATCCGGATTTTCGGATCTCCCGCCCGTCATGTTATCGTAAAAGTTCCATTGTCATGGCCATGGAGGATGGTCTTCCGGCCGATGCGACCAAAGGAGCGACCCGACATGACCACGAGGATATCCGAGCGCTACACTCGAGAACGTTTCGAGAAGGCCGCGGGGAAGATCATGGCCATTGTGCGCGCGGCCCCCTCGGTGGAGGACGCCCGGCGCGCCCTTTTCGCCCATGTGTCCGACGAGTATTACGCGCGGTTCAGCGAAACAAGCCACTCCTTCGGCTCGCGCCTGTACATCGTCCGGGACTGCGCGCGCGCCTGGCGCAGCATGCTGACCCCCATTTCCGACCAGGGGGTGGGTTTCAGCAACATCCGGGCGTTATGGGATCTTGCACGGGGAAGCGCGCGCCCCGACCTCGGGCCGGGCTTCTACGCCGAGATGACCCACCTGGCGCTGGGGCTGGAGGGGAAGGCGATGCCCCTGCATTCGGAGGCGGCCGAGCACCCGGTGACGCTCTCGGGGCGGGAGGCGGCGCTGGTCCGTTCGGATGAGCTGGACCGGCTCTGGGGGCACGTGGAGGAGTTGATGTCGCGATACGGCGACGGGCTCGGGAAGGAGGAGCGTCGCCGCCGTGCGGGAAGGCGCCGCAGGATCCTCAAGGCCTTGGGGGCGACCGCCGCCCAGTTCGCCGACTGGCGCTGGCAGGTGGCGCACATCGCGCGCACCGCGGAGGAACTCGGCCGGATGGTGACCCTGCGCCCCTCCGAACGCGAGGCGATTCGGAAGGCGGTCGACGGCCGCCTTCCGTTCGGGGTGACCCCCTATTACGCCAGCCTGCTCGACGACGACGCTGAAGAGGGACGCGACCGGGCGCTGCGGGAGCAGGTCATCCCCCCGCCTGATTATGTCAACCGGATGCTCCAGCATCGCGGGGACCGCGAGTGCGCTTTCGATTTCATGCTGGAGCGGGATACCTCGCCGATCGACCTCGTCACCCGCCGGTATCCCGCGATCGCCATCCTGAAGCCGTACAACACCTGCCCCCAGATCTGCGTCTACTGCCAGCGAAATTGGGAGATCGACGAAGCCATGGCGCCGGGGGCGATGGCTTCGGCCGCCGACATCGACGCCGCCCTCGACTTCATCGCCCGGCGTCCGGCCTTGCGCGAGATCCTGGTCACCGGGGGAGATCCCCTGGGGATGGCGGACGAACCGCTGCTCGGCATCCTCGGGCGGCTGGCCGCCATCCCCCACATCGAGGTGATCCGCATCGGTACGCGCACCCCGGTTACGGTCCCGATGCGGATCACGCCGGGTCTCGCCGCCGCCCTCGGCCGGCTGCGCGACCCGGGCCGGCGCGAGGTATGCGTGGTGACGCACATCGAGCACCCTTACGAGATCACCCCCGACCTGGTCGCCGCCGTCAACCGGCTCAAGCGCCAGGGAATCTCCGTTCTCAACCAGCTGGTCTATTCCTTCTTCGTGTCCCGGCGTTTCGAGGCCGCCAAGCTGCGGATGATGCTGCGCCGCTCGGGGATCGATCCCTACTACACCTTCATGGCCAAGGGGAAGGAGGAGACCAACGCCTACCGGGTCCCGCTGGCGCGCCTGCTGCAGGAACAGAAAGAGGAGGCGCGGCTCCTGCCCGGATCCCGGCGGACCGACGAGGTGGTCTACAATGTCCCCGGGCTGGGAAAGAACTACCTGCGCGCCATGCAGCACCGGGACCTGCTGGCGATCCTCCCCGACGGCGCCCGCGTCTACGACTTCCACCCCTGGGAAAAGGGGATTGTCGACCAGGCGTCCTACATGGGACACGACATCCCGATCCTGGAATACTTGTCGCGGCTGGAGGAAATCGGGGAGAATCCCGACGACTACGAAAGCATCTGGTACTACTACTGATCGGGGGGCGCGGGCCTGGTCGAGCGAAAGACCGTCGTCGGGCGCCAGTGGATCAGACACTGGCGTATCGATGCGTCCAGCCCGGCCCGGCGTCTGGGGATTGCTGCGGCCCTCCGTCGACATGTACGAAGCGGCCGTGTTTTCGATCCCCGGGTCCGCCCGGAAACCCGTCCCTTTATCTGATCTCCTTCTTGCCGAAGATCCGGCGGAAGCAGAAAGCCGCCAGGGCGAGGATCAATCCCCAGAAGAGAACCAGCAGGCACCACCCTTCAGGCCGCATATCCATCCTCCCCCCGGGCGCGCCGCCGCTTCCAGGCCAGCTTCACCGCGAGCGCCAGCGCCGCCAGCATCAGCGCGAGCACGACGCGCGTGCCGAGCACGTAGGGGCGGCTTTCCGCGCTCACGTTTTCCATCCGGATGACGGGCATCCACTCCTGCCACAACCAGACGGAAAGGATGACGAGCAGAAAGAGCGGCGTCACGTACTTGATGATGAACTTGTAGATGACGGGCACCCTCAGGTCGGCCCCGCGGTGCATTTCGTTCCACGCGTTGTGGATGCCGAACACCCAGGCGAACAGGATCACCTCGATGGTGGCGAACACGACCAGGAAAAAAGTGCCGCCCCAGAAATCGAGCTCGTCCACGACCCCGTACCGGAGCAGGAACACCGGGAAGTGGCAAAGGACGAAGGCGACCGCCCCGACGATCCAGACCGCCTTCTTCCGGCCAATCCGGAATTCGTCCTCCAGGAAGGCGATGGAGGGTTGGAGCAGGGAGATCGACGAGGTGATCCCGGCGAGGAAGAGGAGGAAGAACCAGAGGAAGCCGAAGAAGCCGGGGAACATCAGCTGGTTGAGGATCTGGGGCATGGTCACGAAGCCGAGATTGAACACGCCCGAGGCGGCGATGGTCCGGATGTCGTGGGGCCCGAAAAAGACGAAGGCGGCAGGGATGATGATGCTGCCGCCCAGGATGACCTCGGCGATCTCGTTCATGCTGGTGGCGGTGAGCCCCGACAGCGTCACGTCGTCCTCCCGGGAGAGGTAGCTGGCGTAGGTGAGAATGGCGCCGATGCCGACGCTCAGGGTGAAGAAGATCTGGCCCGCCGCCTCGATCCAGATCCGGCCCGAACGCAGCGCGCTGAAGTCGGGGTTCCACAAAAAACCGAAGCCGTTGGAGATGCTCCAGGTCGGTTCGGCCGGGTTGGGCGTGCCGAGCGTCAGCACGCGCGCCATCAGGATCAGCGCGCAGGCGAACAGCACCGGGACCGCGATGCGGCAGATCCGCTCCACCCCTCCCTTGATCCCGTTCCGGACGACGGCGAAGTTGAGGAAAAAAGTGGCGACGAAAAAGAGGTAGGCGGGCCGGATGCTGCCGAAGTGCTGGTTCACCTCGAGGCCCTGGTAGCCGCGCAGGAAGCTCTGCATCCCCTGCTGGTCCGTGACGCCCGCCAGTTTGCCGGTCAGGGAAAAGAAGCTGTAGGCGAGGGTCCAGGACTCGATGTAGGTGTAATAGATGAAGATGACGAGCGGGCCGAAGATGCCGATGACGCCGAGATACTTGATGAACCGGTTCTTGCGCCACACGCTGTTAAAGATCCCGGGCGCCGTCCCGTGTCCGAACCCGCCCCCGTAGCGTCCCAGCGTCCATTCCACCCACATCAGGGGGAGGCCCAGCAGCAGCAGGGCGACCAGGTAGGGGATCATGAAAGCACCCCCGCCGTTGGCCGCCGCCTTGGCCGGGAAGCGCAGGAAGTTCCCCAGCCCGATGGCCGAACCGGCGACGGCCATGATGATGCCGATCCGGCTGGCCCAGCTGTCGCGATTTCCCGCTCCCATTGTTCTCCCCGTGGATGGTTTCCGCTTGCGGCACCCCCCGCCGCGGCTGTCGATTATGGACCATTGGGGTTGTCCGTGACAACACGTTGGAGCCGTTTTCGCCTCTTTTTCGGTTGTTTCCCTTCAAATGGCGCGGATTCAGTGTAACATTCCCCTTTTCGGGCTGCCGCCGGGGGGGCGGCGCCGGGAGGCGGACGATGAAGAAGACAATCGCGGTGCTGGAAGGGGACGGGATCGGCCCCGAAATCGTGGCCGAATCGATCAAGGTACTCAGGGCGGTGGAGAAGAAGTTCGGGCACGATTTCCGACTCGACTACGCTCCGTTCGGAGCGGAAGCCTATTTCACCGACGGGTCACCCTTTCCGGAAAAGACGATCAGGATCTGCGATGAGGCGGACGCCATCATCAAGGGGCCCGTGGGGCTGCCGGTCGACAAGATGAGAAGGATCCCGCAGGAGATGCGGCCCGAGATCGCCGCCATCCTCCCACTGCGCGAACGCTACGACACCTTTGCCAACTATCGCCCGGTCCGGTTGCCCAAGGCGCTGGCCTCGTTTTCGCCCCTGAAGGAGAGCCTGATCGGAGAGGGGCTCGATATCCTGATGATCCGCGAACTGGTGGGGGGGATCTACTTCGGCGCCAAGACCGAAGGGAGTGCGACGGGGATGAAGTACGCGGCTGACGACTGCCGCTATACCCATGAACAGGTGCGGCGCGTGGCCGTCGTCGCCTTCGAGGAGGCGCGCAAGCGGCGCTCCCCCATGACCGATATCCACAAGGCCAACGTGCTTGCGACCTCGCGCTTCTGGGTGGAGGTGGTCGATGACGTGGCCCGCTCCTACCCGGACGTGGAGTACCGCTCCATGCTGGTCGACAACGCGGCTTTCCAGCTCGTGCGCGACCCGACCCAGTTCAACGGCGTGGTCCTGCTCGAAAACATGCAGGGGGACATCCTGACCGACCAGGCGGGCGGGGTGCTGGGGTCGCTGGGGCTGATGCCGTCGGCCTGCATCGGGCCCGAAAAGGGGTACGTGGAGCCCGCCCACGGTTCCGCCCCCGACATTGCCGGGCAGAACAAGGCCAACCCCTACTCCATGATCGGCAGCGTGGCCTTTCTTTACGAAATGTGTTTCGGCCTGCACGCGGAATCGGAGGTGATCTGGAATGCCCTTTTCACGGTATTCGAGGAGGGCTACCGCACCGTGGAACTTGCTCCCCCGGACTACGACCCGGCCATGGTCCTGACCACCAGCCAGTTCGGCGACCGGGTGGTGGGGAAGATCTAGCCGGCGGGGGAGTCCGGGCCTCCGCTGCAAAAGATTCCACCCTTTGTTGCGGGGCTTTGTCATGAAGCCGCATCCGCTCCATCGGACGCCCGCTCGAGGTGGCGGAGCCACCGGTCGATGATGGCGGCGTCGACCTTCGGGTCGAACTTGCGCGCAAAGAGGCAGTCGGACGACGCGAGGATATCGAAATCCTCCCGGCGCCACACGCGCGGCGACATCGGGTGTTCCATCCGGCTCCAGTCGATCAGGCGCAGGCACCTCCGGCTTCTGTCGGGGTCCTCGGAGATGGCGTCGGAATGCAGGGTGGCGCGCAGTTCCGAATTCATGACCAGCGTTTGCATGAAGGTCTCGTCGGGGCAGAAGACGTGGCGCGAAAATTTCTCTTCGCACCATGCCCGTCGTGCGAGGACGTAGCGCGCGAGGTCATCGGTGATGCTGAACCAGGCGTCCCCGAAATAGTAAGGGTAAGGTTCGGTTTTCCGCCCCGCCCGGAGCAGGTACTGCAGCCGCCGGGTGCAGCGGTTGAGGAAAAAGAGCGCCCGCAGGGGCCGGCGGCGCGCGCGGACGTGCCGGAGCCACGGGTTATAGGCGTAATACCGGGTCCAGTAACTCTGGGTGACGTTTCCGGGCCCTCCCCAGACCGAAACGAAATTGGCCGGAACCCTCCGCCCGCCGACCTCCTTCAGGGCGCCGCGGAAAAAGGCGTGGATGTTGTCTTGGGTCGCAAGCGGCAGGTCCTGCCCCGACAAGAGGTGGTAATAGTCGTAGCTCCGGCGCCCGGTAGCCGCCGCGAGCAGTTCGAATGTGGCGTCGCTGAGTGAGTAGGTGAGGTAGACGACGGGGATCCGCCTGACGAACTCCACCCGCGAGCGGCGGCAGGCGCCCTTGAGCCTCTCGAAAGGAACATTCCGGATGTTGGCGTCGATGTGGAGGTAGATGTCGTTGCGGGCATCGTCGTAGAGCGCGAGCGTCTTCGCGAGCAGGTCCCAGTTGCCGTGCGCCAGGATCAGGTATGCATGCATGTCTTTTCCTCTAAATCCGGCCCGAGTAGCCCGCGCAGCGCGCCCAGGGCGGCATCGATGGTGTCGTCCATGTCGTAGTAGCGGTATTCGGCCAGTCTCCCGCCGAAGAGCACCCTCCCCTCGAGTTCGGCTTCCAGTGCGCGGTAGCGCCCGAGGCGCGCCAGGTTGTCCGGGGTCAGCACCGGGTAGCAGGGCTCACACCCCGGTCCTTGCTCCGCCGGATACTCCCGGGTGACGAGGGTGCGTCCGCACACCGGTTTCCGGTCGAAATGCCGATGCTCCACGATCCGGGTCCAGGGCACCTCCCGCTTTGTGTAGTTGACGATGGCATTCCCCTGGAAGTCGGCAAGCGGAAGCACCTCGCGCTCGAAGCGCAGCGAGCGGTATTCGAGCGGGCCGAACTCGTTGCAAAAAAAGGCATCGAGCGCGCCGGTGTAGATTACCAGCGGGTAGCGCTTCAGCCAATACTCCCGGTCGGCGAGAAAGTCGATTCCCAAATCCACGGGGACCCCCTCGAGCAACCGCTCGAACAGGCGGCTGTACCCCTCGGTCGGGACCCCCTGCCAGCGGTCGGTGTAATAGTTGTCGTCGAAATCAAGCCGCACCGGCAGGCGGCGGATGATGTCGGCGGGAAGTTCGCGGGGGTGGCGGTTCCACTGCTTCCAGGTGTAGCCGAGGACGAAGGTCTCGTACAGTTCCTCCCCGATATGGGCGAGGCACCACCCCTCGACGCTGCTTTCGTCCTCCCCGGGCCGGCGCCGGAGCCTGAGGGCCTCCTCGGCCTCGGCCGGGGTGGAGACGCCGAAGAGCTGGTGCAGGGTGAGCAGGTTGATGGGGAAGGAAAAGACACGGTCGCCATGGCGCACCCGGGGCCGGTTCACGAAGCCGTTGAAGGTGACGAAGCGGTTGACGTAGCGCCAAAGCGCGGGCGCGTCGGTGTGAAAGATGTGCGGGCCGTAGACGTGTTCGTGGCAGCCGATGTCGGGATGGGGGCGCGTGTGGCAATTCCCCCCGACATGATTGCGTCGTTCCACCACCCGGCACCGGATGCCGGCATCGGTCAGTTCGCGGGCGCAAACCGCCCCGAACAATCCCGACCCTACGATGAGTACTGGTCCGAGCATGATTCCTCCAGTAGTTACTTTACCACGGGGATTTCCCACAGGGGCTGGTGCGCGTTCTCGCTCGTGAGATAGAGGGTCCAGCCGTCCGGCCCGTAGCAGATCGCCTCCCCCTGGGGGCGAGCCGGCGCCTTGACGGCGCGGGGTGCGCGGGAGAAGGCCCGGGCCCACGGTTCCCCCTCCGCGCGGGAGAACAGGTAGGCGTCGCCGTAGGTCAGTACGACGGCGCGCCTCCCGTCCGGGGAGATGTCCATGGCGGTGGGGAAGGGGAGGCGCACCTCCGCGACGAACCGGGCGACATGGGGGCCCGCCGATCCCGCCGCCGGAATCGGCAGGGAGTACATCCGGCAGGTGACCAGTTCCTTGCTCAGCAGGTAGATGGCCGATTCGGTTGCATCGACCGCTACGGCCTCGCAGTCGCGGGGGCCGTCCTCGTAGCGGAACCGGATCTCGAAGTCGGGCTCGACCTCGAGGATCGGGGCTTCCTCCCCTTTGCCGGGGACGGGGATCTCCGGTTCCCGGAGGAGATAGAGAATGCTGGTTTCGCGCCGCCGCGAATTGTCTCCCACGTCTGCCACCAGGATCCACCCCTCGCCGCCGGACCGGTACGACGCGATGTCTTCCCAGTCGAGCGCCGCCACCCCCTCGAGGTGCACCACTCCCCGCGTCCTTCCCCCTTGGTCGATCAGGAAGATGCGCGCGGAGTCTCCCGAATCGTTGTGTGTCCAGAACGCGTCCCGGTAGCGGATGGAGGCGGCCAGCCCGCTCGATTCATCGATGCGGGGGTCGGCGATCAGGGCCAGTTCGCGCGCCGGGCCGTACTGTAGGGGGGCGACCGGTTCGGGCGGCGCCGGGCGGACCGTCGTCCGGCAGGCGGTGGGCAGAAGCACGACCGCAAGGGCCAACGTCAAAATCAGCCTGGATCGCACGTACACCTCCAAAAAAGAAAGGCAATAACCATTCAAGGGATGAGTTTGAGGTCCATGAGCCCGTCGAGCATGAACTGCACGGCGATGGCGGTCAGAACCAGGCCCATCAGGCGCATGAGGATGCGGATCCCGGTCTCCCCCAGGAAGTGGCGGACCCGGTTGGCTCCCGCGAGGATAAGGAAGGACGCGAAAGCCGTGACCGCGATGGCGCCGTACACGACGGCCGCCTGCCACCAGTGGGACGACTGCTCGATCAGTACCATGACCGTGGTGATGGCCCCGGGGCCGCCCAGCATCGGGATACCCAGGGGAGTGACGCCGACTTCGTCCTTGGCCGCCCCTTCCAGTCGTTCCTCGGTCACCTCCTGGGTGCCCGAGCGCCGCGCCTGGAGCATGTCGACGGCGACCAGGAAGAGAATGAGACCGCCGGCGATCTTGAAGGCGGGGAGCGTGATCCCGAAGAGCCTGAAGACGAGGGTGCCCGCCAGCGAGAAGAGGCCGAGGACGAGAAAGCAGGTCCAGGCCGCCTGGCGTGCCATCCGGCGCCGCTTCTTCTCGCTGTCGTCGGCCGTCATCACGAGGAACGCCGGGATGGTCGCCAGCGGGTCCACGATGATGAAAATCGAGCTGAGGCACACGAACGAAAATTGCAGGATATGCTTCAGTTCCGCGTCCATCGACCGCGCCCGTTCTTCAAGGGGAACCGGAGAAAACCCGGCCCCATCATACTACAGATAGGCCGCAGCGCGGAAAGCCGAGCGCACGGCCGTGGCGATGGTGCCCGGTTCAGCCGCGTCCCCGACGATGAAGACCTCCGTTTCGGGCGCCGACCGGCGCAGGCTCTCGGCCATTGCACGCCGGGGAGCCACCCCGAGCGCCAGCAGTACAGTGTCGGCCGGAAACTCCCGGATTTCGCCGCTGCGCGTGTCACGGCAGAGGACGGAGGTGTCGGTGACCTCCTCGAGCCGGCAGTGGTGGTGGACCGGGATCGCGTGCTTTTCGAGGAGCGCCGTCAGTTCCATTGCCGCCCCTCCCGCCGAGGCGGAAAGGCCCGACAGGTCGGGCGCCATCTCTACGATCGTTACATCCTTCCCCCGCATCGCAAGGCCGAGGGCGCATTCGATGCCGACCGAACCGGCGCCCACGATGACGGTTCGCTCCCCCACGGCCGCCGCGCCGCTGTCGGCCTCCGGCGCCCAGTGCACGTGGGGCTTGTCTATGCCCCTGAGGGGCGGGACGATGGGGGTCGACCCGACGGCGATGATGAGGGCGTCGTAGCCTTCGGCGTCCAGCAGTTCCCGGGTCGCCTCGGTTTTGAGCAGGATGCGCGCGGGCGCGCGCTGCGCGCGGCGCACCAGGTAGTCGAGGTAGTCGCGCATGTCCTGCTTGAAGGGGAGGACGGAACCCTCGACCACGTGACCCCCCAGCCGGTCGCTCCGCTCGTAGAGGGTGACGTCGTGGCCGCGGGCGCAGAGGGTTTCGAGCGCTTCCAGCCCGGCCGGGCCGCCGCCTACGACGGCCACGCGCTTCCTGACCTCCGCTTTTTTCACCTTCCCTTCGGGGAACTCGGTCTCGTTGCCGAGGAACGGGTTGACGGCGCAGTTGATGACGGCTGGGACCATCAGGCGCAGACCGCAGTACTGGCAGCGGAGGCAGGGGCGGCGCTCCCCTTCACGCCCGAGGGCGTACTTGCGCGGCATGGCGGGGTCGGCCAGCAGGGGGCGGCACATGGCGACGAAATCGGCCTTGCCCGCGGCGAGGATCTCCTCGGCGCTGCCGATGTCCATGATGGCGCCGACGGTCGCAACGCGGAGCCCGGGGAACGCTTTTTTTATGTCGGCGGCGTAATGGACATTCAGCATTCGGTCCATGAGGTAGTTGGGCCACCAATTGCGCATGTACTCCAACTCGCCGTGCAGCCCGGCCGAAACGTGGAGGATGTCGACGCGGTCCCGGATCAGCTCGATGAAACGGAGGGTCTCCTCGAAGTGCATCCCGTCCGGGTGGATTTCGTCGGCCGAGATCCGGTATTCGATCACGAAATCCTCGCCGCACAGGGCGCGCACCCGGTCGAGCACTTCCCGGGCGAAGCGTGCCCGCTGCTCGAGCGGCCCGCCCCAATCGTCGGTGCGCCGGTTGTAGAGCGGGCTCGCGAACTGGGCGATCAGGTTGCCGTGGCCGCCGTGGATCATGCACATCTTGAAGCCCGCGCGCCGGCAGCGCTCGGCCGCCCGGGCGTATTGTTCGACCGTTTCGGCGATCTTGGCCGGGCTCATCTCGACGGTGGGCACCGGCTCCCGCCCCGCGCGGCGCGCACGCCACAGTTCATTCGCGGGGACCAGGGAGGAGGGGCTCCAGGCGGGCCGGCCGGTCTTGTCGGGGTCGGAGTCTTTCCCGTTGTGGTTGATCTCGAGCGAGGCGATGGCCCCGTAGCCGTGGCACATTTCAACGAAGCGGGTGAGGGGGAGGATGCACGCGTCACTGCCGAGGTCGAGCTGCCGCTCCTCGTCGCACGCTTCGCGGATGTCGACCACCGAGTTGCCGACGTGGATCACCGCCACCCCCCCCTGGGCGATGACACGGAAGAAATCGACAAATTCGGGGGTGACGCGCCCCTCGCGGTCGGCCAGGTTGGGGGAAGGGGGAGCCATCTCCAGGCGGTTCTTGAAGTCCACCCCCCGGATCCTGAGCGGTTCAAATACGTGCGTATAGCGTGATCTCATGTCGGTGTGTCCTTTCCCCGCTATGAAGCAATTCCGGTCCCTTTCTTGTCAAGCAAAATGGCGCCGGGGTGCGGCGCCGTTTCCCCTTGGCGCCGCCGGGAAATCGGTTACAATCCCGGTCATGTCGACTAAAGAACATGTGCACCCTTTCCGTGTCTATATGGAAGACGTCGATGCACAGGGGATCGTCTATTACGCCAACTACCTGCGCTTTTTCGAGCGCGGCCGGAGTGAATTCCTGGAGACCCTCGGCGTCCCGATGGCCCGGGCGGCCGACCCCGACTGCCGGCTCGTGATCTACGAGATCCGGGTCAAATACCGCCGCCCAGCCCTGCTCGGAGACATGATCGAGGTGGTCACCTCCGTCGAGCGCCCGAGCGATTACCGGCTCACCTTCCATCAGCGGGTCCGGCGCCGGGGAGAGACCGAACCCCTGGTCGGCGGGGAGGTGGACATCGTCGCCATCGGCTCCGACGGCGCGGTGAGGGAATTGCCCTCCTTCTTCGACGCGATCTAGTGGAGGATGGGGGCGGAAAACCGTGCCGCTACGGCGCGCAGGGGAAGGCGGGCGCACGGAGAAGAACCAATGTTCCCAGCGCCATCCCCTCATCAAGCCGCACCGGGGCCGGCCGGGTCGGCCGCACCCCCGCCGACGACGGGAATGCCGCGTCCCCTGAGGTATTCTTTTACCTCGCGGACGCGGAAGGTCCGATAGTGGAATACGGAGGCTGCCAGCAGGATGCGGGCCCCGCCCCGCGTCACCCCCTCGTAGAAGTGCTCGAGCGTCCCGGCGCCGCCCGAGGCGACCACCGGAACGGTCACCGCGTCGGCGATCGCCCGGGTGAATTCCAAGTCGTAACCGGCCAGTGTGCCGTCGCCGTCCATGCTGGTCGGAAGGAGAACGCCGGCCCCCAGGCATTCGCACTCGCGCGCCCAGGCGACGGCGTCCTTTCCCACGGGCTTCGTCCCCCCGGATACCACCAGCTCGAACCCCGAAGGCATGGCGGGGTTGCGGCGCGCGTCCACGGCAACGGTGATGCGGGCGGAGCCGAAAGCGCGCGCGGCCGCCGTGACCAGTGAGGGGTCCTTGACCGCCGCGCTGTTCATCGACACCTTCGCCGCGCCGGCTTCGAGCGTCATCCGGATATCCTCGAGCGAGCCGATGCCGCCGCCGACCGTGAGTGGAATCGAGATGGCCGCCGCCACACCCGTCACCCACTCCAGGCGGGTCTTGCGGTTTTCCAGGGTGGCCGCGATGTCGAGCATGGCCAGTTCGTCCGCCCCCTCCGCCTGGTAGAAGCGCGCGTTCTCCACCGGGTCGCCCACGTCCCTGAGCCCGACAAAATTGACCCCCTTGAACACCCGCCCGTCCTTCATGTCGAGGCACGGCATTATCCTGACCGGTTCCATCCCCTTTTCCCTTCCGCGGCAATTCCCGCCCACAAGTGTTTTATTCATTATGGCCCCGGCGGCCGGCCGCCGCAAGCGTCCAGGCCGGCCGCCGGCCGGGCGGGGAGGAGGAAAATAAGCGATGATTCCTCTGAAGAAAAATACTATGATTCCTTGTCTGTTTTGTTAACTGGAGTGAAGCTCCACAGCCTGGGAAGGATCATGAGCCATACCGCTAGTGTCGGATCGAGAATCCGTTCCATTCGAGAGTCGAAGAACATCACCGTCGAACAGGCGGCAGAACGCGCGGGGCTGACCCCCGGGCAACTGGAGCGCATCGAAGGGGACCGTAACCTTCCTTCTCTGGCCCCGCTGGTCAAGATCGCCCGGGCCCTGGGAGTCCGGCTGGGCACCTTTCTCGATGACAGCGACAGCCTGGGGCCCGTTCTCTGCCGCAGAGGGGAGCGTCCCGAGGGCATCAGCTTCTCCTCCGGGACGTCTTGTTCGCACAACGACCTGAGGTTCTTCGCCCTGGCCCAGTCGAAGGCGGGGCGGCACATGGAACCGTTCATCATCGAAATCGAGTCCGCTTCCGGCTGCGAGCACCCCATGTCCACCCACGAGGGGGAGGAGTTCCTTTACGTCCTGGAAGGGGCGATCGAGGTCTATTACGGCAAGGAAAAGTACGTCGTGCACGAGGGCGAGAGCATCTACTACGATTCCATCGTGGAGCACAATGTTCACGCCGCCGGAGAGTCCACGGCCAAGATCCTGGCCGTCGTTTACACGCCTTTCTAGATCAAAGGGGCTTATGCAATTATTCGACCGAACCCTGGGAGAATGGCTCGAGCACTGGGCCGAAACGACTCCCGACCGGGAATATATCGTCTATTCCGACCGCGACCTGCGCTTTACCTGGAAACAGTTCAACCGGCGGGTGGACGAGGCCGCCCTCGGTCTGCTAGCCATCGGGGTGAAGAAGGGGGACCATGTCGGCATCTGGGCCCAGAACGTGCCCGAGTGGCTGACGTACATGTATGCCTGCGCCAAGCTGGGCGCGGTCTACGTGACCGTCAACACCAACCACAAGCAGAGCGAGCTCGAATACCAGGTGAAGCATTCAGACATGCACACCCTGCTCATCACCGAGGGGACCTGGGACTCCAACTACGTGGACATGGTCTACGAGATGCTCCCCGAGCTGAAAGAGTGCATGCGGGGCCAGTTGCGCAGCGAGCGGTTCCCCGTGATGAGAAACGTGGTCTTCATCGGGCAGGAGAAGTTCCGCGGGATGTACAATACCGCCGAACTGCAGCTGCTGGGGGCCAACATGGACCCGCGTGCGCTCGAGGAGATCAAGCGGACGGTGCGTCCCCATGACGTCATGATGATGCAGTATACCTCCGGCACCACCGGGTTTCCCAAGGGGGTGATGCTGTCCCATTTCAACCTGGCCAACAACGGGTACATGACGGGCGAACATATGCAGTTCACGGCTGAGGACAAGCTCTGCGTCTGCGTCCCGCTTTTTCACTGCTTCGGCGTGACCCTGGCCACCATGAACTGCCTGACGCACGGCTGCACCCAGGTGATGGTGGAACGGTTCGATGCGCTGGTGGTCCTGGCCTCGGTCCACAAGGAGCGCTGCACCGCCCTCTACGGCGTTCCCACCATGTTCATCGAGGAGCTCAACCACCCGATGTTCCCGATGTTCGACATGTCCAGCCTCCGGACCGGCATCATGGCCGGGTCCCTCTGCCCGGAGGAACTGATGCGCCGGGTGAGCGACAAGATGTTCATGCGGATCACCAGCGTGTACGGCCTGACCGAATCGTCGCCGGGGATGACCCAGACCCGCATCGACGACCCGTTCGAATGGCGTTGCCAGACGGTGGGCCGTCCTTACGAGAACACGGAAGTGATTGTTATCGATCCCAAGACCGGGAAGGTATGCGCCGACGGGGAGCAGGGGGAGATCTGCTGCCGCGGCTACCTGGTCATGAAGGGGTACTACAAGAACCCCGAAGCCACGGCCGAGGTGATCGACGCCGACGGTTTCCTGCACTCGGGCGACCTCGGGTACCGGGACTCGGACGGCAACTACCGGATCACCGGCCGCATCAAGGACATGATCATCCGTGGGGGGGAGAACATCTACCCCCGGGAGGTCGAGGAGTACCTCTACCGCATGGAGGAGATCAAGGACGTGCAGGTGGTGGGGGTGGCCTCTGAGAAGTACGGCGAGGAGGTGGGCGCCTTCATCATCCTCAAGGAGGGGGCGGAGCTGGACGAGGTCGCGGTGCAGGAATTCTGCCGCGGCCAGATCGCCCGTTACAAGATCCCCCGGTACATCTTTTTCGTCGACAGCTTCCCGCTCACGGGCAGCGGCAAGATCCAGAAGTTCAAGCTCCGGGAACAAAGCCTCGAACTTCTCCGGAAGCGCGGTATCACCCCGCCCTGATTTCCGAACAGGCTAAAAAGCCGGAACGGGCCCAGGCGCCGGTTGCGGCCCGGCCAGGGGAAGCGCCGCGAGTTCTTCCCGCTCCTGCGTCAGATCGGGCCGGAGCGAAGCAGGCCTGTCATAGGCTAATCCCGTGCCGTTTCGCCCTCGGCCTCGATTTCAGAAAGCCGTTTCTCGATGGCGTTGAGTTCCGTTTTGAGCACCTCGGCCTGGTTCCTGAGCGCCTCCGCCTCCGTTCCCGGGTCGGGTGTCCGGTAGGGGTGGTAGCCGTAAGGGACGGCCCCCCGGCCGAAACGGCTCCATCCCGGCCGCCCGGTGGCGTAATACATGTTGCGCCGGCCGCGTCCTCCACCTCTGAACCCGCGGCCCCCGCCATAACCGAAGCCGCAACCAAGCCCGGGATGTGCATATCGCGACGCACCGAACCCGGCGCAGTAACCGGCCGCGCGTCCGGTCATAGATCCCATTCCCATTGGTCCTGTTCGATCTCCTCCTGGCATGGTCATACCTCCTTTTCTTTTGTCTGTTGTCTTGTCATGAAAGCCCCACACTTCGGACACTTGTGCTCGCTGCAGGGGATCCCGCGCTGATGCGGCAGCGTCGCACCGCACTGCGGGCAGACACAATCACCTTCCGGCCCGGCGGCGAAGGGGCCGCCTCCATAGCCCATACCACCTCCGCGTCCCGCACCACCGCCACGACCTGCGCCGCCTCGGCGGCCCGCACCACCTCCCCGGCCCATACCGCCGCCGCCCCTCGCACCACCGCCACGACCGGCACCGCCCCCGCGGCCCATGCCGCCTCCGCGTCCCGCACCGCCTCCACGACCTGCTCCATTCATTGTGTTTCCCTCCTGAGAGCCATGCATTCCCCTGCAGCTCCAGCCTCCCCTCCGTCCGCGGCAACCGGGCATGGCAAAGGTATCGTGTCCCAGGGTGTTTTCCAGCCAGGCCGCGACAACCTGGTCCAGGTCCCCCGCTACGAAGGAAATGACCTCGATGCCGTAACCGGCCACGATGGCATGCATGGTCCGGGTGATGGCGCCGCACACGAGGGCGCCTATTCCCAACTCCACCAGCCGCAGCGCCTTGTGTACCGGAAAATCCTCCGGCAGGGTCGCGCGCGTTTCGTGCAATATCCGTCTCGCCCCGACATCTCCGGCATCTCCGACATCAATGATGTGAAGCTGGCGGGCGGTGTCGAAAACCGGCGCGATCCGGTTGTCCCAGACCGAGAAGGCTGTTTTCATTATCGTACCCCGTTTTTTATACCTACCTTCAATATAGCAAATGGGGGGCCAGAGGCGACGTCCCGGATTCGATCGGGGCAAGATGTTTATATGTAATTAGATAGGGCTTAAAGGCGGGGAAGGGACGTCCCGATAGAGTAGCGCATCGGCTACTCTATCGGGGTTGATTCATTGCATAAATGCAATTCTCGCGGCTTGTTCGACCCTGCACTCGAATCTGGATACACGTTCCACGAGGCACAGAGCCGCCAACAGATAACGACGCGTCAGTGAGCCGCCGGCTTCGAGTGTTTGGCGAAGAAGGCGTATACCGCCGGCAGCGCCCCTTCGATGATGGGGCCGTGGCTGACCCCCGGCATTTCCAGGTATTCGTGCTTCAGGCCGAGCTCCCGGGCCTTGGCGACCCAGCGCTGCGTGTTGGCGACCGGTACCACCTCGTCCGCGTCCCCGTGAATGAATAGGATGGGAGTTTCGGGGATCGCCCGCATGCTGTCCGGATCGATGGTGAAGGCCGCGGCGGCGATCGGCGCCAGCGCCGCCCAGATCGAGGGGTATTTCACCCCGAGATGGAGCGTTCCCGCGCCCCCCATGGAGTGTCCCATCAGGTAGATCCGCCGTTCGTCGACGTTGAACTCCCCGCGGACGAGGTCAAGGACGTACATCACGTCCTTCTCGCTCAGCTCGTTCAGGTTTTCCGGGTCATCGGGGTTGGAAAACATGGACGGCTTCGGCTTCGAAGCCGCCCCGTCGGCCCCCTCGGGCTTCGGTTTGGGGCCGAAGCCTTTCATGGAAATGCCGTACCAGCCGCGTACGTTGTACCCCATCGGGCCCACGAGGATGTAGCCTCCCTCTTCGGCCAGTTCAAGGGCCTTCGCCCCGAACATGATCGTCGGCCCCGCGCCCAGCCCGTGCAGGGTGACGATCAGGGGGGCTTTTTCTTCCTTGCGCACCTTGGAGGAGATGAACAGAGCATACTCCATCTTCTCGCCGGTTTCCTTGAAGAGGTAGGACCGCATCTGGACGCGCGGATCGACCTTCATCTGCATGAAGCCAGCGCGCCCGGAGGGAGGCGCCTTGCGCCCGGCCTGCGGGGCGGGCTGCTGGCCGGACGGCTGGGCTGAGGAGGACCGGGGTTGGGTGATGCCGATCCCGAGGCACAGCGCGGCCAGGGAGATCGCGATCAAGGCTCTGGATTTCATGAAAAGTCTCCTGTTTGACGTCGTTTCACAAGGCCCCCCGATCCGGGGGATTGGTCATTGTCGGCAACGGGCTAGGGGATCCGCTTTTTTTCGAACGTCCATTCGGAGTGGCCGCAGAGACCGCAGTCGGAACCGGTGAACATCTTCCCGGCCGTTTGATCCGCCTTCAATTGCCAGTTCAACCAGGCCGAGGCGACCCGGCCGAATTACCCGCCGTTGGGCTGGGTGTAGGTCCCCCCGTGGCCCACGTCGAGGTTGGCCATGGCCACCGGAACAGCATTGATCCGCGCGAAATCATCGGTCGCGTTCGGGAACGCGATGTCCTTCTCCCCGCCGATGACGTAGAAAACGGGGGCGTGCAGCTTTCCGAGCAGCGCCTTGTCCACCGCAGGCATCGACGACAACTTCGGCGCCGCACCTGCCTTCGGCGCCGCACTGATCTTCGGTGCGCCCCCGGCCGGGGGCGCCTTGGGCATTCCCTCTTTCGGCGCGCCGAACGGGGTGTTCAGAATACCGCTGTTCATGACCAGGGTGGTCACCACGCGCGGATCGGGGGAGACCTCCAGGGCCTGCAACCCTCCGCAGCTCATCCCCGCCACGGCGAATTTCGCCGGGTCCACCTTGCGGAGGTATTTCCCTCCGGCGCGTCCATTTTCGGCCGTGGCCCAATCGATGGCCTCCAGTAGCTGGGCCGATTTCGTGCCGCCCCCCATCATTCCTTCTTTCGCGGCCGGGGCGCCTTCACGGTAGGGGCCGATGGCGACGACCAGGTAGCCGTGGGAGGCCACTTCGACCAGGAAAGGGGCATGCATCTGGGAGGAGTTGGCGCAGCCGCCGTTTCCCCAAGCCAGGACGGGCAGGGGGTTCTGTGGGCTGAATGGGGCCAAGTCCGCGGGCCGGTAGATCGTGTGGCCGGGTACGCCCGGATCGCCCTCGATGATCGCCGGGTAGGGGCCCGAGCCGGCGGGGGGCGCCTGAGCAAAGGCGGATGGGGTGATGACAAGCAGCAAGCATACACAAGCGACGGTCCATCGAAGCATATCGGTTTCCTCCTGGTCTAAAGAACGAAAAACACCCGTCTCCGTTATTATGAGGAATACGGTTCCCGCAGTCATTTTGTAACACAATATTAACACTTGTATAAACGCGGGGCGACCGCTTTATAATGGTAGGCGGCCGCCGCTTCGGGCCCCGATCCCTGGTTACAAGGAGAAACGTCATGAAACCACGCACCATCGCCGTCGTCCTGCTTTCCCTTTTCGGTGCCGCCGCCGCTTGGGCGCAGTCCGGCCCGACACCTGTCCGGGAGGACTTCAAGCCCTCGACCCTGAACCAGCCCGGGCAGGAGTACCCACAGGTCAACTCCCAGCGCTACGCGCGCTTCCGCGTCGTGGCGCCCCAGGCCCAAAGCGTCATTGTGAGCCTGGGCGGGCGCGAGGGGACCCCGCTCCACAAGGGGGAGGACGGCGCCTGGACAGGCACTACGGCCGTGCCGCTCGACGAGGGCTTCCACTACTACCGTCTTTCGGTCGATGGGGGGACGTTCAACGACCCCGGCGCCCTGAATTTCTACGGTTCGACCCGCTGGGAAAGCGGGATCGAGGTCCCCGCCGGCGACCAGGATTTCTACGCGCTCAAGGATGTGCCCCATGGCCGTGTCGAGCAGGTGCTTTTTCCTTCGAAGAGCACCGGCACGGTGCGCCGGGCCTTCGTCTACACGCCTCCGGGATACGACCGTGACGTGGCCGCGCGCTATCCGGTGCTCTACCTGCAGCACGGCTGGGGCGAGGATGAAACCGCCTGGAGCAACCAGGGGCGCGCGCACCTGATCATGGACAACCTGATCGCCGCCGGGAAGATCCGCCCCTTCCTCATCGTGATGACCTACGGCATGACCAACGACGTCCGCATCGGCGGCCTGGCGAAATTCGATTTCAACCCCTTCCGGACGGTTCTCGTTGACGAGCTGATCCCCTATGTCGACGCCCACTTCCGCACGCTGCCCGACGCGGCGCACCGCGCCATGGCCGGGCTGTCGATGGGGGGGATGGAGACCCGCTGGATCACCCTGAAGCATCTGGATACCTTCTCGCACATCGGCCTCTTCAGCGGCGGTTCCATTTCTCCGGCAGACGTGAAGGCCACCCCCGGTTTCAAGGAAAAGGTCAAGCTGGTGTTTGTCGGGTACGGCAGCCGCGAACTGGCCCCCCCCCGCGCCGGGGCTCCCGCCGGGTTCGGCGGCGACCCGCGGGCGGATACCGAGGCGCTCGCGCAGGACGGGATCCGGAGCGTCTTCTACGTTTCCCCCGACACGGCGCACGAGTTCCAGTCCTGGCGCCGCTGCCTGTTCCAGTTCGCCCCGCTCCTGTTCCGGGAATGAGCTGCCGGGAGCCGGGCCATGTCAGGATGCAGGATGGATGATGAAGGAGCGCGGCTTCCGGCCGGTGCTTCCGGAGGTCTTCCGGCTTTTCGACCGGTTGTTTGACCGCTGCCGGGGCGCCTCGGCAGCGCCGTGCGGGGCGGGGGAAAATGAAAAAGCCGGGGGCGCTACCTGGATGCGGCGCGTCCCCCGGCTCCTGTTCGGGCACAGTCGTCCCCGTTCTAGTTGAACATCTCCTTGCTCATCTTGTCGATTGCCCGGGAGATGGCGTCGTAGACCCCGTCGTAGACGGAGCCCTTGCCCCCCTGGGTGATGCAGGGAATGAAGTAATGCTTGCCGTTTTCCTCGCAAGCCCTGCGTACGTGCTGCTCGACCAGTTCCTGGGTCCAATCTTCGCGGTCGACGAGACCGTTGTCGATATCCCCCATGAAGGAGATCTTGCCGCCGTACTTCTTGATGAGTTCGGAGACATTGTTCGTAGTGACGCACCCCTGCCAGATGTCGACCTTCATCTCGATCATGAAAGGAACGAGATTGGCGCTGTAGGAGTCGTTGTGATGCACGATGAGCTGGACCCCTCTTTCCTTGTAGTACCCGTACCACTTCTTGTAGGGTTCCAGGAAAAATTCCTCGAACATGTCCGGGGAGAGGAAGGATGACCGGTGACTGCCCCAGTCGTCGTGCTGAAGGATGACTTCGGGGGCGAAATTGTCGCACAGCAACTTGGCGTAACTGAGCTTCCAGTCGGTCACGTATTGGATGAGGTCCTTCACTGCCTGGGGTTCTTCATAAAAAGCGATCAGGCAGTCGTCCATGCCCATCAGGTAATGAAGCTGCTCGAAAATTCCGGGAGCTCCGAATATGGTGACGAACACTTCGTTCCGGTCCACGGCGGCGATCTTGGGCTTGAATTTGTCCCATTCCGACTGCGGGTAGTCCAGCCGCGGCGCCTTGACGACTTTCTCCCACTGGGTGATGTCCTTGACCACCTTGTGTTCCTCGTCGTGCACCGGGAAAGCTCCCGGCACGTTGGGAGGCCACGCCCGGGTGACCCCCCAGCCGTCTTTGACCGGCGGCTCGCCGCGGCCCACCCTCGGCGAGGCGGCCGCGATGGGGTCTCCCATGATCATGCCGAAGATGGAACCCGGATCGCAATCGAACGCCTCGTATTGGTTGACGAACCGGTCCGGTTTGCCCCCACGAATGGTTTCCAGTAGATTCTGTCTCTTGGTCAGCATGAACGTCTTCCTTTGATCGGGATGGGGTTAGGCCGCGACGATTTCCTTCGCCTTTTCCGCCGCGGATCCAGCGTCGGGGGCATAGGCGTCGGCGCCGATTTCCTCGGCGAACTGGGCGGTCACAGGCGCCCCGCCGACGATGATCTTGAAGCCCTGCAGTCCGCTCTCCCTGATGGCGTCGACCGTCTTCTTGAGCGCGGGGAGCGTGGTGGTCAGAAGCGCCGAACACGCCACCAGTTTCACGTTCTTGTTGTTCTTGATGGCTTCGATGAATTTGTCGGGAGCCTGGTCCACGCCGATGTCCACCATGTCGAAACCGGCGCTGCCGATCATCATGTTGACGAGATTCTTCCCGATGTCGTGCAGGTCGCCCTCGACGGTGCCGATGACGCAGGTGCCCAGGGAGGTGGAGGCTTCGCCGCTGAGGGAGGGCTTCAGCACTTCGACGCCCTTGGCCATCGCTTTAGCCGCGATCAGCATTTCGGGCACGTAGATTTCGCCGGCGGAAAACCGGTCTCCCACCACCTTCATCCCGTCGATCATTGCCTGAAGGATGTCCTTCGCGGCGCTTCCCTCGTCCAGGGCCGCCTGGACCAGTCCGGGAACCATTTTAGTTTTGCCGATGATAACCTGTTCTTTGACTTCGTCGATTTTGGCCATTTTTTCACCTGAATTTCATGATATCCCGGCCGTGGGCCGGAGAAGTTGATTCCTGTATAACCGCTCTTCCACGAGACCGGCTATATTGCAACAACTGCGCCAGATATTATCTAGCATGTCCGCCCCGAAGAAGCTAAGGAAAACCGCCGCCGAAGCGCGCAGGCGGAGGCGGACAGGCTCCCTACTTCTTCGCCGGCGCCTGGGGGGGCGTGCCGAACACGCCTTTCCTGAACGCCTGGATGAACTCGATGCACATCTCGTCATGGCCCAGCAACGCTTCCGTGGCGTAGATCAGGCCCCTCATGTCCTTGTTCAACGGGTCGAGGATCACGCTGTCCAGCCCCGCGTTCATGGCGAGAACGACAAAGGCCTGGTTCACGATCTTTCTCGCCGGAAGGTTGAACGAGACGTTGCTGGCCGCCCCCGTTATGTGAATGGTGGGGTAGCGCCTCCGGATTTCCTTCATGACCTCGATGATCATGTTGATGCCGTCGTCCGAGGTCGCCAGCATTTCCACCAGCGGATCGATATGCAGCCTGGAAGGGTCGATGTTGTATTCCTTCGCCTTCTGCATCAGGGCGTCGAACACCTCGAGGCGCTTTTCGGCTGAGCGCGGGATCCCCGTGTCGTCGCACAGGAGCGCGACACACTCCCACTCGGTCTTGGCGATCTTGGGGAAGACCTCTTCGACCTTGTTCCCCTCCATGGACACGGAGTTGACGAGCCCGGGTCGCTTGCAGAAGTCGATCGCCTTGGCGCAGGTCTCGGAACTCGGACTGTCTACGGCAATAGGGGTGTCGGTGACCTCCTGGACGAGGTCGATCATCCATTTCAGGGTTTCCAGCTCCCGGGAAACCTCGACGGAGGCGCAGACGTCGATAAAATCGGACCCCGCTTCGGACTGCACTTTCGCCAGGTTTTGGATGAAACCGGCGTCCCTCGCTTCAATCGCCTTGGCTACGGATGGAATAGATCCATTGATTTTTTCAGCAATTATTATCATCGTACATCACTCCATTCCCATAATGATTCAGAATTCATTGCCGAACCCGAACACGTTGCGGGATGCGCCTGTGGCGGGGATCCCGCCCGGCCGCCGTCGGGCCCGTGCGGCCCGACTCCGCTCTATTTACACATTGAGTTTCCTAAAGGATGGCGCCGGGTCAAATGCAAGCCAACCCGTGGATCCTCTAAGTACTCTGAAATAAGACCTTTATGATTTTATTCCATTCCGGCCGGATGTCAACCGTAATGTCGTCCGGTTCGGGGGCGTCATTGGGGCGTTGATGCGGCGGGGGAAAGGTGCTACAAGTCAGTGGACGGGAGCCCCGGGGAGACCTTGAACGACAGCGGCCACATCACAATCGGACTGGGCGTGGATGCCGGCGGCACCTATACCGACGCGGTCCTGTTCGACCTCCGGGGGAACCGCACCCTCTGCAAGGCCAAATCCCTGACCACGCGGCGCGATTTCACCGTGGGCATAGGCAAGGCGCTCGAGCAACTCGACCGGGCACTGCTGCGGAGCACGGGACTGGTTTCCCTGTCCACCACCCTGGCCACCAACGCCATCGTCGAAAACGAGGGGCAGAAGGTCGGTCTCCTCCTCATGCCCCCCTTCGGGCTGGATATCGATCACAACATCCCGTACCGGCCGAAAACGGTGGTCCGGGGGCAACTGGACATCACGGGGAGGGAAATCGTGCCGGTCCAGGAGGACGAAATCAGGTCCGTCGCGCGCCGCATGGTCGAGCATCACGCCGTGACCGCCTTCGCCGTGTCGGGATTTGCCGGGGCCATCAATCCCGATCACGAACTCCGGGTCAAAAGAGGTATCGAGGAGGAAACCGGGCTCTTCGTCACCTGCGGCCATGAACTTTCGGACACGCTCGATTTTCAGACCCGGGCGGTCACGGCCGTGCTGAACGCGAAGATCATCCCAAGGATCGCCGGCCTGCTGCTGGATCTCGAAGAAGTGTTGCGGCGGCACGGCGTCGACGCGCCCGTGTTCGTGGTCAAGGGGGACGGCACCCTGATGAGCGCGGAAATGGCGAAGCGGCGCCCGGTCGAGACCATCCTTTCGGGGCCTGCCGCCAGCGTGGCGGGCGCCCGGCATCTGACCGGCGTGGACGATGCGCTGGTGATGGACATGGGCGGGACGACGACCGATACGGCCGCCCTGGTGTCGGGCCGGGTCCGGCTCAATGCAGCGGGTTCCAACGTCGGGGGGCGCAGGACCCACGTCCAGGCGCTAGATCTCCGCACCGTCGGCCTGGGCGGCGACAGCCTGGTCCTGTATGAACGGAACCGGTTCACCATCGGCCCCGGACGGGTCGCCCCCATCTCCTGGCTCGGTCGGCATTGGCCCGGCACCGGAGCCGCCCTCGACTACCTGACCCTCCGGCTCCAGCGGTTCGGAGTCTCCACCGGGAAGATGCCGATCCTGGTCGCGACGGGCGACGCCGGATCGTTGCCCCTCACCCCGGCGGAGGAAGAGGTCCTCCGCCTGCTCGAACAAAGGCCCCGCTCGATCGAGGAAATGCTCCATATCAACGGCGCCGCCACCGAAGCCAGCCTGCAGCTGCAGAGGCTCGAGGGGAGGGGGGTCGTCCAGAGATGCGGGCTGACCCTTACGGACCTGCTTCATATCGACGGGTGCTACACGGAATGGGATGTGGAAACCGCCCGGCGCTATGCCGGCTTCTACGCCTCGCAGTGCCGCCGGTCTGTGGACGAAATGGCGGCCCATGTCCTCGAGCTGGGGACCCGGCGCCTGTCCCTGGAGCTGCTCAAGCGGAGTCTGGACGACGACACCGATTCCGATGCCATGGAGCATTGCGCCGTCTGCAGGACGCTGGTGCGCCATCTCCTGGAAGAGCAGCATCCCGATTACGAAGTGGCGGTCACCCTCAGGCACCCCGTCATCGGCATCGGCGCCCCGGTCCGCTACTTCCTTCCCCGGGCCGCCGTCCCGCTCAAGGCCCGGGCCGTCATCCCGGAGCACGCGGATGTCGCCAACGCCATCGGCGCGATCACGAGCCACGTGCATGTCCGGAAAGGGCTCCGGATAGTTCCCGGCGACGACGGCGATTTCATCGTGGAAGGCGTTTCCGGCTTTCACCGTTTCAGGAACATCGACGACGCGGATCGGTTCGTCAGGCGGACCTTGGCCGCCATCGTGCAGCGGAAGGCGGGCGAAGCCGGAACGGACGGTGGGAGCCTGACCTTCGAAACCCGGGACAGCCGGCCCCTGGCGGCCACCGGGGAAGAGGTTTTTTTGGAGCGCACCATATCCGCAAGCCTCGAGGGACGTCCGGATGCGGGGGCCGATCGCGTCGGGGGGGGGAAAGCGGGCCGTTTGCCGCGGCCCGGGGAATCGGCGTAGGAAGTTATCGCTTGTGAACCGGGCGCTATCACTTATAAAATGGGTAAGCGTCCGGCCCCGCGCGGCGGGATTTCGTGGGGCGCGGATGGACAGGAAGCGTTCGCGCAAGGTTCATAATGGCATCGGCTCGTGCAGGCTATGATTTTTCGAGAATTCCAACAAAAACAATCAGGAGACGTTAGCTCATGAATTTAAAAGAGATGTTCCTGTCCGCCCTGCGGAATGAAAAACCCATCCGATGGATGGGGTACGGGTTCGAGGCCTTTCCAAAAGTCAAGTTCCACTGTGTCATGGATCCCATTTCCATATGGGACATCCTCCAGTTCACGGGGGAGGCGGCAATCGACAACTGGGGCGGGACGCTGCGCTTCCTGCCCGGCGACCCCGGCTGGATCCCGATCGTCAACGACGAGAACAAGGTCATCAAGGACATCACGAAATGGCGTGACTACGTCAAGTTCCCCGTCATCCCGGACCTGGACTGGAGTGACGCCAAGAAGGCGGTCGAAGAGATCGACCGGGAAACCACGCTGATCATGGTTCCCAGTTTCCGCGGCCTTTTCGAGCGCGCGCACTGCCTGATGCCCTTCGAGGAAATGCTCGTCAACTTGTACGAGGAGCCCGAGGCGATGTACGAGTTCTTCGATGCGTACGCCGACTGGAAGCTCCAGGTTTTCGAACAGCTCATCGACAACCTGAAGCCCGACGTCGTGCAAAGCCACGACGATTGGGGCTCCAAGACCTCACTTTTCTTCTCCCCGCAGAAGTTCCGCGAGCTGCTGAAGCCGCATTACCGGCGCATGTACAGCTACCTCAAGGAGCGCGGGGTGCTGGTCCAGCATCATGCCGACTGCTATATCCAGGGACTCGAAAAGGACATGCTCGATCTGGGGATCGACATGTGGCAGGGAGCCCTGCCATCCAACGATCTCCACGCGATCAGGGAAAACACGCAGGGCAAGATGCTCATGCTGGGGGGCATCGATCAGGGCGTGATCGACCGGGCCGATGTGACCGAGGACGTGATCCGCGGCGAGGTCCGCAAGGCCATCGACACCTACGCCCCCGGCGGGGCGTTCCTCCCCTGTATCGGCAGCCTCGAGTGTATCAACGAGTGGGTGACACCGGTCGTGATCGACGAATGCAACCGGTACGGCGCGGAATGGCTTAAAAAGCAGCAGGCCTGAGCCCCGAAGCGGTTTCTTGCACTCCCGGCCTCTCCGGGCCAATGGTCCCGGGGAGGCTTTTTTCCAGATCCTGCAGCGAAAGGCGGGTGTCGGTGCACAAAGTCGAATTCATGCCGGTGGGAAGGCGAGGTCTCTGCCCCGAGGGGATAACCCTCCTGGAATGTGCGCGGCGCCTCGACGTGGACCTGGTCGGCATTTGCGGCGGCGTCGGGGTGTGCCATCGCTGCCGGGTCCAGGTGGTGGCGGGGCCAGTTTCGGAGCCGACGGCCGAGGACCGGGAGGCCTTTTCGGAGGAGGAAATCGGGCAGGGCCGCCGTCTCGCCTGCATGACGGTCCCGCAGGGCGACATCCGGGTGCACGTGCCGCCGGAATCGCTGTCGGCCCCCCAGCGCACCCAGGTGGAAGGGCTCGAGGTGCGGGTCGACCCGGATCCCCTGGTGCGGGGGTTCGAGGTGCGGATGACCGCTCCCTCGCTGGGGCGCCCGCTGCCGGACGACCGGAACCTGTGGGACGTCCTCCGGCGCGATCACGGCCTGGCGCCGGGAACCATCGATCTTGCCGTGCAGCAGGTTCTCGCTTCCAGGCTGCGCGAGCTCCGTTTCGAGGCGAGCGTCGTGGTGCGGGAAGGGGAGATCATCGCCCTCGATGCTCCCGCGACCCGCTGGATCGGCCTTGCCGTGGATATCGGCACGACCAAGATCGCGGTGTACCTGGTGGACATGAAAAGCGGCGACATCATCGCCTCCGCGGGGTTGATGAACCCGCAGATCTCCTACGGCGAGGACATCATCGCCCGCATCCACAACGCGGGGGAGTCCGTGGAGAACGCCGCGCGCATGCAGACGCTTCTGGTGGATGCCCTGAACGACAGCGTTTCCGCCCTGTGCGCGGAAATCGGCGCCGAGCCCGCGCACATCGTCGACGCGGTGCTCGTTGCCAACACCGCCGTGCATCACCTCTTCCTGCGCCTGCCGGTGCGGCAGCTGGGCCTGGTCCCGTACGTGCCGGGCATCGGCGGCGCCGAGGACTTCAAGGCCCGGGACATCGGCCTGAAGACGGCGCCGGGAGCCTGGGCGCACATGCTGCCGAATATCGCGGGATACGTGGGCGCGGATCACGTGGCGATGCTGCTGGCGATCGGGATGAGTCGGAGGGAGGGCGTGACCCTGGCCATCGATATCGGCACCAACACCGAAATCTGCCTGAACCGCGGCGGCAGGATGAAGAGCGTCTCTTGCGCCTCCGGGCCGGCATTCGAAGGGGCGCAGATCCGGTTCGGCATGCGGGCGGCTGTGGGGGCGATCGAGCACGTGCGTTTCCGTGAGGGGCGGCCCGAAATCCAGACGATCGGGGGGGGCGCCCCGGTCGGCATCTGCGGCTCGGGCCTGCTCGACGCCGTCGCCCAGATGCTCCAGGAGGGGGTGATCGACGCCACGGGAAGGATGCTGGACCACCCGCTAGTGCGCCGGCGCGACGGGGTGCAGGAATTCATCCTGGCCGAGCGGCCGGGGCAGGAAGATATCACCGTATCGCAGAAGGACGTTCGGGAGCTGCAGGCGGCCAAGACCGCCATCCGCCTCGGTGTCCAGGCCCTGGTCGAAGACGCGGGGATCAAGGACGAGGATATCGACCGGGTGATCATCGCCGGGGCGTTCGGCACCTATATCGACGTGGAGAGCGCCATCGCCATCGGCATGCTCCCGGCGCTCCCCCTCGGGCGTTTCGACCAGGTGGGGAACGCGGCGGGGACCGGGGCGCGCCTGGCGCTGGTTTCGAGGGAGAGGCGCCGGGAGGCGCTCGCCATTGCCGAGCTGAATGGGTACCTCGAACTGGCCCGCATCCCTGATTTCAACGAGAAATTCGCCGCCATCACCCCGATGGGCGCCAGCGTTTCATGAATTCAGAGCATCGGCGATTTCCCTGATTCGGTCCCATTCGGCATCGACCGGGACGTGGTCCGCCACCCCCACGATCGTCCGGCCGTCCCCCCGCGCGAAGGCCCGGGCTTCGGCGATCGATCTCCTCAGGAGGGCGCGGTCCACCATCGGCATGACGTAATCCTGGGGAATGCCCCCCCACAGCATCGGGGTCGGGCCCATTGCCTGCCTCGCCTCGGCGAGGGTCGCATCGCTCTGGGGGGGGGCCGAAACGCCCGCCACCCCGTTGATGCCGGCCTCCCCCATGGGCGCCAGCAGGTGGCGGCACATCCCCCCGATATGCACCCACAGTCGGCCGCCGCTCGGGTGCAGCAGTTCACCCGTCGTGCGGTAGCTGCCCCGGAGGTATTTCCCGAAGGCGGCCGGCGTGACGAATTGCCCGTCCAGGTTGTCGGGCGCCCAGAAGAGGGAGGCGGGGAAGGCGGCTGCCAGGTCCCGAACCAGCCCGTTCCTGGTTTCCTCCATGACCTCCAGCATGGCCGCAAACCGCTCCTCTTCCATCATCAGCAGCATCAGTCCGTCGCTCCATCCCAGCAGGGTGTGGAGCAGGTCGGAGTAGGGGGCCTTGGGGATCTCGATCGCTTCGATCCCCCCGGGGCTTGCGGCGGCGGGGGATCCGGACGGTTCCAGGCGGTAACGCATTCCCCTGACGATCTCCTCCGCGGCGTCCAGGTCCTCCTCGTTCTTGACGGGATATTCCTGCTGCCACCAGTCGCCGTCGGGGCCCAGCGCCCACTTTTCGGTCAGAACCCCGCGCCGGGTGAGATACCGGACGATCCGCCCGGTCGCGGACTTTTCGCGCGTCACCTCGACCCCTTCATATTCCAGCTTCCAGGGGGTCCGGACGGTCCACGCCGGGCAGTTCAGGGACGCGGCGATTTCGGCGGGCGACCCCCCGCACCCTTGCGGCAGCGTTCCCCGGCGGCTGTGCCAGGTAAACCAGAGGCCCAGGTCGGGCATGAACAGGGGGCGGGCCGGGGCCCGGCCCTCGATTGCGTCCATCAAGATTTTTCCGAAGTCCATCGCCGATTCCTCCGAACTCCGCCGGGCGCCGTCGCTACGGCTGGATCCGGTCGGGATCCAGGCCGAAGTGCTTTCTGGCCAGGGAGGTGAATTCCTCTTCATCCGCGAGGGGTTGCTCTGATACCTCGCCGTTTTTTACGACCTTGAAATGATTGTCGGTGAGGGTGACCCTCCCGTCCCGGGTGGGGCGGGTGCACATGCGCATCGTCAGGAAAAAAGAGCCGGGGAACGTGGAGGTGAAATGGTTCGCCATGAGGAAATCGTCCGGGAAGCACTCCTCGAGGGTGAAGGCGTAGAGGGGGAGGTACTGCTCCCCCTCCTTCTTCTGGAGCATGTGGCCGAAGGCCGAATGGTTGGTGATACGGTAGGTGTGGGAGAACTGATCCTGCTCCATCCCCTCCTCCAGGATCAGCGGGGCGACGAGACCATTGTTGCCGAAGCCCACGTCGGCCAGCCACCTCCGGCCTCCCGCTTCCACCAGGATCACCTGGTGGGTCTTGGTCGTACAACGGTCGTTGTCGAGGATCACCCGCGCCAGGAGATTCCTGGCCCTGAATCCCATTTTCCCGAGGACCAGGGAGAAGAGGCCGTTCATCTCGAAGCAGTACCCCCCCTGCCGTTCCCCCACCATTTTTCTGAAAAGGGAGGCTTCGTCCAGCAGGATCGGTCTCCCGTAGAACACGTCCAGGTTTTCGAAGGGCACGTTCAGGGCGTGGGCGGTGTGAAGGTCCCGGAGGGTTTCCTCTCCGGCGTCCGTGCCGCCGCGATATTGCACTCTCTCGAAATAGGCTTCCAGGTCGAAGACGGCGCTTGTCATCCAAACACTCCTTGCGGGACCGAACCCCCGGTTCACACCATACCAGAGACCGCGTTTCCTTTTTTCGAGAAAAAGGTATTCTTTTCCGCCGTTTTTCCTTACAGTGATGCAACCGGAACGGGAACAGGCTCCGGTGCGCTGTGGACGGCCTTTTAGGGATCAACTGTACCTTATCGAGGGGGAGAATCGGATGCTCACGAAAAGACAAAATATGGTGGAGACCATGAAGGGCGGTCGTCCTGACCGTTTCGTCAAGGGCTACGAGGCGCTCGCGCTGGTGATGACGCCATTTGCCTTGAGCAACATGCGCCCGGTCAAAGGCGCCCCTCCCCTGAAGAATAAATGGGGCGTGACCTTCTGCTTTCCGGACAACGCGCCCGGGCCGTTTCCGGTACACGATGCGGAACACGTCGTTATCAAGGACATCGAACACTGGCGCGACTATGTCACGGTTCCCGATCCCGTCATGCCGGCGGAGGCCTGGGAGGAAACGATCCGTCAGGTCGAGGCGATCGACCGCAACGAATATTTCGTGGCCCCCTTCGTCGCTCCCGGGGTCTTCGAGCAGAGCCACTATCTCCTGGAAATCGCCAACTGCCTGACCGCTTTCTACACCAACCCCGACGAGCTGCACGAGATCTACGACATGATCACCGAGTTCGAGCTCCGGTACGCCGAGGACATCTGCAGGCATATCAAGCCGGACGCCCTGTTCCATCACGACGACTGGGGCAGCCAGACATCCTCCTTCATCTCCCCGGCCATGTTCGAGGAGTTCCTCCTCCCCTGCTACAAGCAGATCTACGGGTATTACAAGTCCCAGGGCGTCGAATGCATCGTCCACCACTCGGACTCCTACGGGGAAAACCTTGTCCCCTACATGGTCGAGATGGGGATGGACGTCTGGCAGGGAGCGATGTCCACCAACAACATCCCGAAGATCCTCGCCGATTACGGCGGGAAACTGACCATCATGGGAGGCATCGACAACGGCAAGGTCGACCGCGAGGACTGGACGCGCGACCTGATCCGAAAGGAAACTTTCCGGGCCTGCCGGGAATACGGCACGAAATACTACATTCCCTGCACCACGATGGGCGACCCCACCAGCATCTTCCCCGGCGTTTACGAAGCCGTCATGGAGGAGATCGACAACGCCTCCGCGGAGATGTTCCCGTCCGGTGCGGCGGGAGCGTAGCGGTACGCGCCGTGGAAAGATGGATCCGAAAGGCCCTGGAAGCTGGTTTCGACGAGGCGGCTGAACTCGACTGCGCCCACCTCGTCGCGCGGCCTGAAGTCCGCGCCGCCTGCAGCACGAACAGCTGCCGCCGTTACGGCACCAGCTGGTCCTGCCCCCCCGGGTGCGGCACGCTCGAGGAGTGCGCCGCCCGCCTCCGCGGCTATTCGAAGGGGCTGATAGTCCAGACGGTCGGACAGTTGGAGGACGAGTTCGATGGCGAGGGGATGATGGAAGCCGCGGAGCGCCACGCGCGGACATTCCGCCGCCTGGCCGCCGAACTGCGGCGGGAGTTCCCCAGGATGCTCCCCATGGGGACCGGGAGCTGCTCCCGCTGCGACAGTTGCACCTACCCCGACGCCCCCTGCCGCGACCCGTTCGGGGCGAGCCCCCCCATGGAGGCGTACGGGATCCTGGTCGCCGACGCCTGCCGCGCAAGCGGCATCCCTTACTACCACGGCAAGGGGACCATCACCTACACCGCCTGTTTTCTGCTCCAGTAGCCGCTTTCCCCTGTGATGCCGGCGGATAGGGTAGAGCAAACGGCTTGTTTTATTCCCTGAGTTTGTTGCATGATAGCTTCCAGATATGGAAGTGATCGCTCTGCATGTTTTCTCCGGCTTTACCTGAACGCGTTAAAACAACGTCGGTTCGTCGTCATTTATCCCCCCAATGCAGGTTGAATCCACAACGCCGGCACCGGTGCTGTGAGCGGTGATAGCGTTCAGGCGCAATGGTGGAGGCCGGTATCGGGGCAGGGCGGAAAACGTTTCCTGGGGAAGAGGTAAGATTTTGGGCAGAGGGTGCGATGCGGGGGGAGAGCCCCGCTGGGAAGACGAGTATCGCGGCCTGAGGGACTACATCGGGGCCCACCCGGAAATCGAGATCGGTCCGGAGGAGGTGTGTATCCCCGAGCAGTGGCGCGCCGGCTTCTACCAGCGATTCGACACGATCCGGCGCGCGGTGGTGGAATCATGGAATCCCTCCCTCCATTCGGAGATCCGGGCTCTTTCGCGGAGCTTTTTGACGACCGAGCGCCGGTTGTCAGAAAGATTGGGTCTCGAAGTGAGGTTGGCGCAGGACCTGTCCAGCTTTCTGCGCAGGCCCGGGGAAGGCCTGATGCGCCTGATCCACGGCCGCCTGTTCGAGCTGGTTCAGGGCAATATTTCCAGGGAGGGTTTCGCCCGCCTGGCGGCGGGGGATCTTGACGCCGGCGCCGCGGGGATGTTCCTGATCGGGTATGAGACCTGGGCCGCGCTGGCCATGATCCACCTGCTGGAACCGGACGGGATATGGGGCGTCGCCCTTGATGGCGATCATCGGCCCGTGATGACCGAGATACGCGAGATCGCCTTCGGACGCCAGTTCCATCACCCGGCCCGGCGCATCCCGGAATTCGTGTTTCATTCAAGAAAGCTGGACCGTCACGTGGCGTTCAAGATGCCCCTGGCCGTGGAGGTGAACGCGTACCGTGTTCCGGTGGAAATGCCCACCCAGAGGTTGTTGCGCAATCGCAACGGGGACTCCTCGCCCGTGCTGGGCCACAGGATGATCTTTTTGTCGGTCGTCAGGGATTTAAAGGATGTGCCTGTTTTTGCTGATCTCCATCAAAGGACGGTCCACGGTCCGGACCTCAGTATCGAATGCGTGACTGACCGGGATCTCGTGGACCCGGAGGTTCTCGGTCAGATTCAAAATCGCCTGGATATCCTGAGGCCGCGCCTGGAGGGAACCCTGGCGCTTGTCGATGCCGAGCCAAAACCTGAAGCCCCTGCAAATACCGGAAAGATGCGCGTAGTTTCTGCGGGACTCGAGGCATCGGGCTTCCAACGGATCATCGATGAATTGCTTTAGCGATCGGTCTCGCATTCCGCTTCGGAATGGGAATCGAAAGTGGATACAATACCTGGTGCCCGCGAAGGGTGTTTTTCTGAGAGGAGGAAGTCGAAACCATGGCGGATTTAACGGGAATCAACGGGCAGAGGAAGGATTTCAGGGTGGTCGGGAAAACGGACCTCCAGGGCAAGCTGTCATGGGCCGTCGCCTCGGGCCTCGCCAAGTTCGGGATCGACTATGTGGTTCCCGATATGCTCGAAGCCAAGTTCCTGCGCAGCCCTCACGCTCATGCGCGGATCAAGGGGTACAACCTGGAAAGGGCCCGGGCCGTTGCCGGAGTCGTGGACATCGTCACCTGGAAGGACGAGGATCTGAAAAAGCTCGCCCGCGCCGGTATCGGCGGTCCACCCCAGCCTTTCCTGTCCGATGTCGCCGAGGAAGAGAATGTGGAAGTGGGTTTCATCGTCGTCGCGGAAAACGGGGACATCTGTGACGAAGCCCTGGAGGCGCTCGAGGTGGAATGGGAAGTCCTGCCGCATATCGTGGATATCAAGGCGGGAAGGGAGGCCAACGCCCCTGTCATCCGTCCCGAGGACCGGACGGGCGTCGTCAATCCGTTCGGAGGGGGGAGCGGCGACAATCCGCCGAAACAGGGGAACGTGGCCTATTCGAACCAGAACCAGGGCGACGTGGAAAAGGGGTTTAGCGAGGCCGATTACATCATCGAGTACGACCTGAATATGCCCGCCTACGCCTCCGCTTCCCCCAACCCTCACGGTTCGGTGGCCTGGTGGTTCGACGATCCCTACCGGGGGAGAGACAATATCCACGTGGAAGGGGCCGTCTGGCACGCCAGCGGCGGGAAGAACGCGATCGGGCAATTGTATGGGCTGCCGCCGGAAAAAACCGTGCAGGAGGGGCTGTTCCAGGGGGGGAAGTACTGCGACTGGACCATTCGCCGGTCCCAGCAGATCACCCCGCTCCTTGCCAAAAGGACCGGCAGGCCCGTGCGCTGCGCCAATACCCGCCGCGACACCTTCGACTTCATGATCCAGCAGCGTTTCATTCACATGAAGGTCGGTTTTACCAAGGACGGCCTGATCACCGCGTTCGACGATTTCTCCATCACCGACGGCGGCACCACGGGCAATTCCTTTTTCGGCACGATCGGCGATCAGGGGTACGGCCCTTACATCGGGACCAAGTGCCTGAACATCCGTCAGCGGATGGAGGTGGTCGACAGCAACCGCGGCCTGATGCCCTTCAGTTCGCAGTTCTGTCCCTTCAACTGGGACTCGGTAACCATGGCCATCCACATGATCGCCGAGAAACTCGGCAAGGATCCGATCGACATCGCCCGGCTCAACCTGCACGGGCCCGACGGCCAGACCGACCACCGGCCGGTTCCCAGCTTCGACGCCTGCATCGAGGCCGGAAAGGAGATGATGAACTGGAAGTGGCACAAGAACGGGGCCAGGAAACTGCCCGACGGCCGGATGCATGGGGCCGGTTTCCGCTACCAGATGTGCCCCCGGCATGCGTTGGGGAGCGATTTCCACGCCGTGCTCGAGCTGCGTAACGGCGTGGTGCGCATGCCGATCCAGGGTCCTCACGCGGGGGTGTTTTCGGTCGAGGGCGTGGCCATGATCGCCGCGGAAGAGCTCGGCCTGGAAGCCACGGACATCCACATCGATTACGATCCCGACGCGGTGTTCGTGTCGATCAGCGGGGGCGCCGACGGCCTGGTGGCCACCGGCTGGGTGATGAAGGAATGCTGCCATATCTTCCGGCGCCGCATCTTCGAGGCGGCGATCGCGGAAGCGGAAAAGCCGGCCGGCGGCGGATTCGGCGGCCCGTCGTCCAAGAGGGCGCCCAATCCGTTGAAGGGGAAAAAGCCGGAGGACCTGGATATCGTGGGCGGAAAGATCGTGCTCAAGTCGGACCCGGGCGCCGGGGTGCCGCTCAAGAGTCTCACCTCCAACGTCTACGCGACCTTCGCCGGGCGTCCTCCCGACCCGCTCTGGCCCAGCAAGTATGACACGTTGAACACGCTGTACTGCGAGGTGGCGGTGGATACCGAAACCGGGCAGGTGGAAATCCTGCGCTACGGGGCCGCGGTGGATTCGGGCAAGGTCATCCGGCGGATTTCGCTCGAAAGCCAGCTCGACCAGGTGGCGTTCTTCAGCCAGGGATGCCAGATGTTCGAGGACTACTATTACGACAAGAGCACCGGCGTGAAGCTCAACACCAACATGATCGAGTACAAGAAGCCGGGGATGCTGGACGTGCCGAAGCTCGAAACCCGCCTGCTGGAGACGCGCGCGGGGAACGGAGCCTACGGCGCCAACGGCATCAGCCATTCGATGGCCAACACGCACTTGATCATCTGCGCCATCTACAACGCGATCGGCAAATGGGTGGACCCGCCGGCCACCCCGGACCGGGTGCTCAAGGCGCTGGGCAAGATCTGAAGCCCCGCCTCCTGCTCCTGTCCCGAGCCGGCCGGGTGGCCGACGCCGGGAGGTGAAGGAGAAAGGAAAATAGTTCTTTTGTCGACGGTTCTTTGAGGCGGGTGCCGGCTTTTGCAGCGCGAGGGATCAATATGCACATGCGTGGCCAGAAAGAACGGCGTTTTGCCGTTAACCTGAAGCATGAATCGGGATTCAGGTTCATTTCTCAAGCAAGCGAGGATGGCCGGCTGCACGGCAATCCCTATGTTTCGGATGAGCCGGATCCGGTTGGCGAAGCTTCCGGACCGGCCACCCCGGCTCTTCTGGGTTCCGCTATCGGCCACTGTCTCTCGGCAAGCTTGCTGGAAGCTCTCCGCCACGCGCATGTGGAGGTGCTTGGATTCGAGACGGAAGTCGTGGCGATTGTGAAGCCCAATGAAGACGGGCTGCCGCGGATTGACGGCGTGGACGTGCAATTGCGGCCGACGGTAAAAAACCGATCGGCGGAAACGAAACGTTGCTCCGGGATTTTTGAAAAATATTGCACGGTCTCTTCTTCGCTGAAGAAAGGCATAGAGATCCGAGTCAACGTGGACTGGCAATTGGCGGAATGATGCATTCCCATTCATGCGGGTTTTCAAGTGATCCGCATAACGATTCAGGCCGATTCCCGGTTTTGGCGATCCATTCTCTCTCAAAGAGATATGGGACGCGCCAGGTCCTGTCGGAAATTGCCATGAGTATCCATGCTCACGAAGTGCTCGCGCTTTGCGGGCCCTCCGGGAGTGGAAAGACAACGCTGATACGCATTATCAGCGGCTTGACCGGATTTGACGGGGGACGGTTGCAGATAGCCGATTCCATCGTAGCCGCCGATGCGCCATATCCTGGAAATCTCTTCGGCAAGGTGGGCGTGGTATTCCAGGAGCCCAATCTCTTTCCGCATTTAACGGCGATTGAGAACGTGATGCTCGCATTGCGCGAATTCAAAAGGTTGCCTGCAAACCAGGCCCATGAGCGCGCAATGGTTGAACTGGAACGAATGAAGCTGGCTTCTCTGGCAAGGAGATATCCCGCAAGCCTGTCGGGCGGAGAGAAACAGCGCCTAGCGATCGCCCGCGCACTTGCGGTTGATCCTTTGCTCCTGCTGCTGGATGAGCCCACCGCCAACCTCGACCCCGATCTTGTCGATGAAGTTTGTGATCGGATTCTCGAGCTGGCCGGCGCCGGCATGACAATGCTGTTGGTCACTCATAACGTCGACTTCGCGCGCCAGGCCGCCGGGTCGTTTGCACTGCTGCAGGACGGCCGGTGCCGATGTTCGCGGGACGGCGCTCTTTTGGAAAACCTGCGATCCCGCCGAAAATGATGACTATGGACTTCGCTCAGTATGTTTTCGGGCAACCGTATTTTGGCTGGCTGTGCCGGGGTTTCCTGATGACGATCCTGATCGGGCTGGCCGGCTGTGCGGGCGGCGCATTGTTGGGGGTTTTATCCCTCCGCTGTCACCTCGGAAAGAAGCGTTTATTGAGAACCGCCGCGGCTTGCTACGTCGTCCTGTTCCGCAATTTGCCCACGGTGCCTCTCCTTCTCTTCCTCACCTTTGCCCTGCCGGGAATCTGGCGGGCGACGACGGGCGCCGGTTGGCCGCGTGGGCTGGAATTCCATCTCCTTCTCTTGGGCTTGTCGTTGAATGCCGGTCCCTATCTTTCCGAGATTCTACGGGCCGGTGTCGAAGCCGTTGATAGCCGGCAAACTGACATCGCGCGCACGCTGGGGCTGTCGGAGAAGGCCATCGGCAGATACGTGGTATTCCCGCAAGCCGTGCGTATCGTTGCCCCGGCGCTGGTATCGCGGTTCATACATATTATGAAAAACGCCACCCTCGCGGTGGTTGTCCCCTTGCCCGTGCAGATGATGGAGATGACCGGCCAGGCCGGCCGAATTGCCGGGCTGACATTTTCATGGGCGGAACCGGCGATATTCGCCGCGGCGGGATACCTGTTTCTCGCCCTGGTCATGGGCCGGTTGCTGAACGGCTGGGCAAGGCGTGAGCACGCGCGGATAGGAGCGGCTCCATGACATTGTGGGAGCTGTTCAGGGTTTTATTGGCAGGGTACCCGGTGCCGCCTGAAATGATGGATCCGGCATTTCCCGTTTTTTTACAGCGGATCGGCGGCTTGTCTCTGACTCTGGTCATTACGGTAATGAGTTTGGGAATCGGCTTCCCGCTTGGCTGCCTGTTGGCGCTCTGCCGCCGCGAAGCCGGGGAAGGCGGGAGAAGGTCCTTTGTCGGTCGCTTGGTTTCCCGGGGGATTCGGTCGGCGGCTTCAGGCTTTGTGGAGGTGGTGCGGGGATTGCCGATCATGTTGTTGGTGCTGCTGGTATTCCATCTGCCCTACCGGGTCGCCCAATGGCGTGCGCCGGGAATCATACTGGCGGTCACGGCATTTTCTCTTTATGCCGGAGCCTATTTCGCCGAGGTGATACGGTCCGGATTTCGCGCGGTTCCCCAGGGCCTGATAGGCTCAGGTCAAGTGCTCGGGCTCAGGCCGATGCAGATTTTCATGAAAATCGAGCTGCCTCTTGCCTTGCGCGCGATGCTGCCGGATTTCATCAATCTCGCGGTTACCGTCTTCAAGGATACTTCCACCCTGGCAGTGGTCGCAGTCGCCGAATTGACCTACACCGGCCGGCAGTTGTTGATGTCACAACCGCTGAACTACGGGCTTGTGCTGCTGCTTGTGCTTTTCCTCTATTGGGCGCCTGCCAGCCTCGTGTCATCGATGCTGGTCCCCCGCTGTGACGGCGGAGTGAAATTTCGGAATTTCTTGGGCTGGAGAATGCTTTCCCGAAACCGCGTGAAAGCAAGTGCAAATGTTTAGGAATCCATGTCAGTGCAATCAATGATGAAAATTACACCAATTATGAGCGTCGCATTGGTTTTCCTGTTCGGCTCATGTTCCATGGGACATCGGGAAAGCGGCCCGCAACCGTCGGCTGAATCAAAACCTTCCGCCGGCACTTTGGAGATCGTCAAGAGAGAGGGGCGGGTGATTGTAGGCATCGGCCAGGAGGCCGCCCCGTACGGTTACCGCCAAAAAGGGGAGCTGGTGGGGTTTGATGTCGATATCGCCCGCGCCGTTGCAAAAAAGCTTCAGGCGTATGCCGAACGTCCCGTGGTGCTCGAATTCAGGGCGGTTACCGATGAAACACGCATCGGATGGGTTCAGTCGGGCGAGGTGCACATGGCTTTATGCCACATTAATATCACCCGCCGGCGCGATGCGAGAATTGATTTCACCGTTCCTTATGGCTGGGACGGCAAGGGTATTCTGTACCGCACTGGCGATGGCAAGCGCGCGCTGTCCTGGTTTGCCGGCAAGACGGTGGGATTCAAGCGGGCATCCTCCTCGGAAGGAGAAATCCAGGATTACTTTTCCGCCCAAGGGTGGGAATTGCCTCGGCTCAAGCAATTCGACAACCATGCGGCGGGCATTCAGGCGTTGATCGACGGGCAAATCGATGGATTCACCGACGACAGTTCCATCGTTATCAATACGGCCATGCTGGCGGGACGCAAGGTCGGTCCGGATGGGGAACTTGCCATAACCGACACGCTCTATGCAAAAGCTCAATACGGTATCGGCGTCTCCGAAAACAATTCGCGCTGGCGCGATACGCTGAATTATTGCCTGCATGATCTCTGGGAAAGCGGTGAATTCATGGCGATATACAACAAGTGGTTCGGTCCCCGGTCCATGTGTCCGCTCCCGCTCGGCAGCAATAGAATGGAACCCTTCGTAAAGGGTTAGCCAAACATGCAAGGAGAGGCGGCGGGGCGTTCTGAATGATTCGGTTCGTTTTTCAAGTCTGACATGGATGGAAAATGTAGATTTACTGGAAGTTGTCGGTGGTGAAGTAAATGGTAGCGACGGGTGGAATTGAACCACCGACCTTGGGGTTATGAATCCCACGCTCTAACCAACTGAGCTACGTCGCCACAAGATCGAAGGCCGGATCGGGGGTTGGGTTGACCCGGGGCCCGGCAATCCGGCAGACCCCTTATTCTGCTGTCTTCCGCGCCGCATTTCAAGTGCAAATCGCGCCCGGCGCGGGGATCGGTGTCGCCCCAGCCGGCAGCGTTCGCCCGACCGGATGCTTGGGCGCCCCGGGGAGGATCTAGCTCCCTTCCGGCGGTTGGTGCGCCACGGTGCGGGTGATGAAGAAGGCGAGTCCCAGCACGACCAGCGTTCCGATCCCGGCCACCATCAGGAAGGTGGCGATCATGGAGGCCTGGGCCTCGAGCAGCGGCTTTTCCGAGATCCCGACGCACAGCATTCCCACCACGACGTTCAGGCGGTTGCGCAGGGGCTGGCAGGCGGTCAACTGTCCGCCGGCGCCCGAATCGACCCGGCCGTAAAAGGTCTTCCCTTGGGAGCCGACGGTGCGCCCGATGTCGGGGTGGGCGTGCATGCCGGCTTTCCCCTCCCCGTCCGGGGCGGCGGCATTGGTTGCCACGGACACGTCTCCCAGGTAGAGGGTGACGATCCCGTCGCCGACGTCTTCGGCGTGGCGCGCGCCGAACACGAAATCACCGATCCGGGTCACGAGCCGGGTGTCGTGGTTGAGGAGAATCCCCCCGTAGAGCACCCCCTTGAAGCCGGAGCGGGTCTCCACCGGGGATGCGGCGATCAGGGTCAGCCCGTTGTCAACTTCGGGCGGGGCGTTTTCATGCTCCCGGGGGGAGTGGACCGGGATGCGCGCCCGTTGCGCCAGAGCCTGTCCCTCGCGCAGCAGCGACTCGGGGAGGAGTACCTCCGTCCCCGCCGCCGTCTCCCCGGCCAGGGCACGTTGTAGGTAGCCCAGAATGGGGAAGCGGTCGGCCCCGGACGGACCGGAATCCTGACCGAGGGCCCGCAGCATCCTCGGGTTGCGGGTGTCCACGAAGGTCAGGAAATGGAGCCGCTGCTCCTCCCGGATGAGGGCGAGCAGGTCGGGGAGGGCGTCCTTCCCCTCCGGCTCCAGTGCCAGTGCCAGGCGCTCCGAGCGCGCGGCCCCTTGGACCGACTGTCGCAGGGTGTCCCGGTTGTGGGCGTAGACCATCGAGGCGGACCGGAGGTTCAGGCGCATCTGCCGGATTTCTTCGTCGAGCAGCGCCCGGGTGAGGATCCTGGATCCCACAAAGGCGACCAGCGATGTGCTCAGGATCACGATCAGGATGAACCCGGCCGAAACCCTGGCCCGCAGGGACACGCCTTGAAGGAGCTTGGTCATGGTCGGAATCCGGCCCATTGATCAGAGCATATCCCGGGATTCCCTCATTTTTCAATCAAGATCGAAATCCCGGGTGGGCCGGGTCACAGGACGGCCCCGGTTCTGGCTGAGCGATTCCTCGAATTTCCGCTCGAGCAGTTGCGAGTGGGTCTTCAGGTCCTCGGCGCTTTGCCGGAAGATAGCCTCCCGTTTCTCCGCCTGTTCTCGCAGGAGCGCCGCCGCCTCCCCCAGATCCATGGAACTTCGTTTGGGGGGCGGAGCCTCGTGCCGGAGCACCTTGCCCAGCTGCGGATCGATGATGAGCCGGGTGCCGCAATCGGGGCACTCGACCGATATATTGCCGTTGTTTTTCCGGGCCATAGCTCCCCCTCCCCTGGTTTTTTTCCATTCTACTCCGGGCGGAGGGAGCGTGCCAACATGAAACCTTTTTTCGAAACAGGTGTTGCCTCGTTAGTCATTCCAGATTATGGTTAAAGCTATTTTTCCGGGCCCGGTGTCGGGCTAGAATGTGATCTGGAGGAGGGTATGGCGGACCGCGGCGACGTCATCATCGCGCACCATCTCTGCAAGGGATGCCGTCTTTGCATCGTCTCCTGCCCCGCAAAGGTGCTCGAGCAGGGGACGGCGCTGAACCAACAGGGCTATTGTGCGGCGCTCTACCGGGGGAGCGGGTGCACCGGATGCGGCATATGCTTTTACGTCTGCCCGGAACCTGGTGCCATCACCGTGCGCGTGCGCAAGTTGGGCGAGGGTAAGCCCGCAGCATGACAGGGCTTATGGTTGAGCCGGGGGCTAAGCGTGAGCGGGGGCCGGTTTGCGATCGTGGAGGCGGTGCATGCGCCTGCTGATGAAGGGGAATGAAGCGGTGATGCACGGCGCGATTGCCGCGGGGTGTAGGGCGTTTTTCGGGTACCCGATAACCCCGGCGAGCGAGATCGCGGAAATGGCCTCGCTCCTCCTTCCCGATGTGGGCGGCGTTTTCATTCCGGCCGAAAGCGAGATCGCCGCTATTCAGATGCTCTTCGGCGCTTCGTCGGCCGGCGTAAGGGCCATGACCGCCTCTTCAGGACCCGGTATCAGCTTGATGCAGGAGGGGATCTCCTACATGGCGGGCGCCCTGCTGCCTGGAGTGATCGTGGATGTGCAGCGGGCGGGACCCGGGCTCGGAAACCTCGGCGTGGAGCAGGGGGATTACCACCAGGTCGTCAAGGCCGGCGGCCACGGCTGCTACAAGACCCCCGTCTTCGCCCCCAACAGCGTCCAGGAAATGTGCGATCTCACCATCCATGCTTTCGACGTAGCCGACCGCTACCGCACCCCGGTGATGGTATTGGCCGACGGGGCGCTCGGGCAGATGATGGAGCCGGTCACCATCACGACCTCGGCCGCGCCCGAACCGGAAAAGCCGTGGGCCGTGACCGGAACGGCTCAGACGCGCCAGAACCTGATTACCTCGATCCTGCTCGAGCATGAAAAGCAGGAAATGCACATCACCGGGCTGGAACGGACTTACGCGGAAATCGAGAAGAACGAAGTCCGGTGGGAGGAGGTCCGGACGGAGGACGCCGAAATCCTCATCGTCGCCTTCGGCATCAGCAGCCGCATTGCCCGCGCCGCAGTGGCCATGGCCCGCGCCGGCGGAGTCCGGGTGGGCCTGCTGCGCCCGATCAGCCTCTTCCCTTTCCCCGCCCGGCGGTTGCGCCAGCTGGCGGGCAAGGTCTATGCCATCCTGGTGCTGGAGCTCAACAACGGCCAGATGGTGGATGACGTCCGCCTGCACGTCGCCGGCATCACCCCGGTCGAGCTGATGCGCCGGACGGGAGGGATGATGCCGGCGGCGGAGGAAGTGGCTGAAGCCCTCAGGAAGATGGAGAAAGAGTGTGTGGGAAATCAAGCATAGCCGATCCGCATCGTTTTATGATCGTTTCGAGCGCAAGGGGGGAAATACCGAGATTACCCACTACTGCCCCGGCTGCGGCCATGGAGTGATGCAGAAGCTGATCGCGGAGGCGATCGACGATTTCGGCATCCAGGACCGGGCCATCCTCGTCGGCCCGGTGGGCTGTTCCATCTTCATGTACTACTACCTGGACGTGGGCAACATCTCCGCCTCCCACGGGCGCGCCCCCGCCGTGGCGACCGGGGTCAAGCGCGCGCGCCCGGAGGCCGTTGTCTTTTGCTACCAGGGGGACGGTGATTTGGCCGCCATTGGAGGGAACGAGATCCTCCACGCGGCCAACCGGGGCGAATCGATCACGGTCTTTTTCATCAACAATGGCATCTACGGCATGACGGGGGGGCAGATGGCGCCCACGACCCCGCTCGGCCAGCGCACCACGACCTCACCCCGGGGGCGTTCCTTCGAGGTCGAGGGACCCCCGATGCGAATGTGCGAACTGCTGGCAACGCTCGACGGTCCGGCCTACATCGAACGGGTGGCCCTGACCAATGCCAGGCAGAATATGCGTGCGCGCAAGGCGGTGCGCAAGGCGCTCCGGAACCAGGTCGAGGGGCGCGGTTTCTCCTTCGTTGAAATCCTCTCCCCCTGTCCCAGCGGATGGAAGGTCCCTCCCGAAGAGGCGAATCGCTGGGTGGAAAAGTACATGGTCCCGGTCTTCCCGCTCCAGGTCTTCCGGGACCTTGACCACAGCGACCGTCTCCCGAAGGGGATCGATGTGAGCAAGGGGGGCGGGATCCCGTTTGCGGCCGATCCCCCGGTGCCGGCGGCGGAGGCGCCGGAGGGCGGAAGCGTGGCCCGAGGCACGATCGGGGAAGAAGCCCTGACGCTGAGCGGGTTCGGCGGGCAGGGGGTGCTCTTTGCCGGGATGGCGCTGGCCGAAGGGGCCATGCGCGAAGGGCTGGAGGTCACCTGGATCCCTTCCTATGGGCCGGAAATGCGCGGGGGGACGGCCCACTGCCACCTGCGTCTCTCCCGGCAACCGATCGCTTCCCCCTGGATCAGCCGCCCCACGAGCCTGATTGCCTTCAATCAGCCCTCGATCGGAAAGTTCGCCCACGCGATCCAGCCGGGAGGGCTCTTGTTGGCGAATGCCTCGATGGTGAAGGAGGTGCCGGACCGGAAGGACATCCGGATCGTCAGGATCCCCTCCTACGAAATCGCCTCCGAACTGGGCAGCGCCAAATCGACCAACATGGTCATGCTGGGCGCCTACCTGGAACTGACCGGGGCGGTGGACCAGGAATCGATCCTGGCGGCTTTCGTCGAGAAGGGGACCAGGCCGGGGATGCTCGAGAGCAACCGCAGGGCGATCGAGGCCGGACGGCGGGCGGCGGTGGAGGCTGAGCAGGCCTGAATTGAATAAGATGTGATGGGTCAATGACTAAAGCCGCGCTGCCGCTCTTTTCGAGGCCGGCCTGAACGGCCGGGAAAATACCGGCTGGTAAACCCCCCGCGATTATTTTAGAATGAGCCTGTTTGTTTCCCCCCCCAGGACGGAAAGGTGGCCGGGGTGGATGAACGTCATCGGTAAGCCGATTACACGGGTGGAAGTGAACGAGGGATCGAAATCGCCCCTGCCCGGAACCTCACGCCCCACCTTGACTTATATAGAGGGTGAACCATGGAAAGAAAGATGGTTACCATCGATGGTAACGAGGCCGCGGCCTATGTCGCCTACCGCACCAGCGAAGTCATCGCGATCTACCCGATCACTCCCTCCTCCCCGATGGGGGAATGGGCCGATGCCTGGGCGGCGCAGAAGCTCAAAAACATCTGGGGGATGATCCCCTCGGTGACCGAGATGCAGAGCGAGGGGGGGGCGGCCGGAGCCGTTCACGGCGCGCTGCAGGCAGGCGCCTTGACCACCACGTTCACCGCCTCGCAGGGGCTGCTCCTGATGATCCCCAACATGTTCAAGATCGCCGGAGAGTTGACGCCCGCGGTCTTCAACGTCACCGCCCGCACCATCGCCGCCCATGCGCTTTCGATCTACGGGGACCACAGCGATGTCATGGCTGTGCGCTCCACCGGATGGGCGATGCTGGTTTCCAACTCGGTGCAGGAAGTGATGGACATGGCGCTCATCGCCCAGGCCGCGACGCTCGAGGCCCGCGTCCCCTTCGTGCACTTCTTCGACGGGTTCCGGACTTCTCACGAAATTATGAAGATAGAGCAGCTTACGGAAGAAGACATCCGCGCCCTGATTGACGACGACCTGGTACTGGCCCATCGCTTGCGTCGGCTTTCCCCCGATCACCCCGTCATCCGCGGAACGGCGCAAAACCCCGACGTCTTTTTCCAGGCGCGGGAGGCCGCGAACCCCTTCTACCAAGCCACCCCCGCCATTGTTCAGAAGGTGATGGACCGGTTTGCCGCCGTTGTCGGGCGGCAATACCACCTCTTCGACTATGTCGGCGCCCCGGACGCGGAACGGGTGATCGTGCTGATGGGGTCGGGGGCGGAAGCGACGGAGGAGACCGTCGATTACCTCAACGACCGGAAAGAAAAGATAGGTGTCCTGAAAGTGCGCCTCTACCGCCCCTTCTCGGGGGAGGACATGATCCGGGCGCTGCCGCCGTCGGTGCGCACCCTGGCGGTGCTTGACCGAACCAAGGAGCCGGGTGCTGGCGGGGAGCCGCTGTACAAGGACGTGGTCACGGCGCTCGCGGAATCGTACGCCGCCGGAACCCTGCCGTTTGCGCGCTTTCCGAAGGTGGTGGGGGGACGCTACGGTCTTTCCTCGAAGGAATTCACCCCGGCCATGATCCGCGGCGTTTTCGAGGAACTGAAAAAGGAGACCCCGAAGAACAATTTCAGCGTTGGGATCCACGACGACGTCACCGGCAACTCGATCGATTACGACCCCGATTTCAGCGTCGAGGGGGACGTCACACGCTGCCTTTTCTATGGGCTGGGGGCGGACGGCACCGTCGGCGCAAACAAGAATTCGATCAAGATCATCGGGGAGGACACGCCCAACCACGCCCAGGGGTATTTTTTCTACGATTCGCGCAAGTCGGGGACGGTGACGGTGTCGCACCTCCGGTTCGGGGCCAAGCCGATCCGCTCCACCTATCTCGTGGACAAGGCGAATTTCATCGCCTGCCACCAGTTCGTCTTCCTGGAGCGCTACGACATGCTCAAGGATGCCGTGGAGGGGGCCACCTTTCTCCTGAACAGCCCCTACGGCCCCGAGGAGGTCTGGGACCGGATACCGCGGAGCGTGCAGCAGCAGATCATCGACAAGAAGATCCGCTTCTACGTCATCGACGGCTACCAGGTCGCTAAGGCGACGGGGATGGGTGCGCGGGTCAACACCATCATGCAGACCTGCTTCTTCGCCATTTCAGGTGTGCTGCCGCGCGACGAGGCGATCGACGCCATCAAGAATTCGATCAAGAATACCTATGGGTCGAAGGGGGAGGAGGTCGTTCGGAAGAACTTCCGCGCGGTGGAAGAAACTCTGGCGAACCTTTTCGAGGTGAAGGTTCCCGCAACGGCCACTGGCAGGCTTGAAAAACCCCCGGTGGTTCCGGAGGAGGCCCCCGATTTCGTGCAGGAATTCACCGCCCGCATCATAGAGGGGGTGGGGGATCGCCTCCCGGTGAGCGCCTTCCCCGTGGACGGGACTTTCCCAACGGGGACCGCCCGGTGGGAGAAGCGCAATATAGCCCTGGAAATCCCCTCGTGGGACCCGAACACCTGTATCCAGTGCGGCAAGTGCGCCCTGTCGTGCCCCCACGCGAGCATCCGGATCAAGGCCTACGACGCGCGGCACCTTGAGAAGGCGCCTCCCACCTTCAAGCACATGCCGGCGAAGGGGAACGATTTCCAGCCGGGCATGATGTACAGCGTCCAGGTCGCTCCCGAGGATTGCACCGGCTGCGGGGTGTGTGTGGAGATGTGTCCCGCGCGCAACCGCAAGGATCCGAAGCGCAGGGCGATCAACATGGTGCCGCAGCCCCCGGTCCGCCTTGCCGAGCGGGAGAATTTCCGTTTCTTCCTCGATTTGCCGGAGTACGACCGCCGGCTGCTGCGCCTGAACAGCGTCAAGACCACCCAGCTGCTCCAGCCGCTCTTCGAGTTTTCCGGGGCCTGCGCCGGTTGCGGCGAGACCCCCTACATCAAGCTGCTGACGCAGCTTTTCGGCGACCGGGCCCTCATTGCCAACGCCACCGGGTGTTCCTCCATCTACGGCGGCAACCTGCCGACGACGCCCTACACCCGCAACCGGGATGGGCGGGGGCCGGCCTGGAGCAATTCGCTCTTCGAGGACAACGCCGAGTTCGGCCTGGGCTTCCGATTGACGGTCGACCAGCACGCCGGGGTGGCGCGCGACCTGGTCCGGGAGCTGGCGCCGCAGATCGGCGAAGAACTGGCCGGGCAGCTGCTCGACGCGGACCAGTCGACCGAAGCCGGAATTTTCGCCCAACGGGAACGGGTGGCGGAATTGAAGAAAAGGCTGCAGGGGGTGGATTCCCCGAAAGCGAAGAGCCTCCTCACCCTGGCCGATTACCTGGTGAAGAAGAGCGTGTGGATCGTCGGCGGGGACGGCTGGGCTTACGACATCGGTTACGGCGGGCTGGACCACGTCCTGGCTTCGGGCCGCGACGTGAATATCCTGGTGCTCGACAGCGAGGTGTACTCCAATACCGGCGGGCAGATGTCGAAGGCCACCCCGATGGGGGCCGTGGCCAAGTTCGCGTCGGCGGGGAAGGCTGCGTCCAAGAAAGACCTCGGGATGCACGCGATGAACGGGGGCGGCGCCTACGTCGCCACCGTGGCCCTCGGGGCCAACGACGTGCAGACCATCCGGGCGTTCCGGGAGGCGGAGGCTTTCCCCGGCCCCTCCATCATCATCGCCTACAGCCACTGCATCGCCCACGGCTTCGACATGGTCCGCGGCAACCAGCAGCAGAAGGCGGCGGTCAACAGCGGCCACTGGATCCTCTACCGGTTCAACCCGCTGATGGCGGCGGAGGGGAAGAACCCGCTGATCCTGGATTCCCGGACGCCGACCATCCCGCTGAAGGACTACGCCTACGCCGAGACGCGCTACAAGATGTTGACGCTGAGCCAGCCCGAGGACGCCAAGCGCCTCCTTGTCCAGGCACAGGACGATATCCTGGCGCGGCAGCAGTACTATCGGCAGCTCGCTACGCTCGACTACAGCACCAAGGAGGAGTAACCGCCGGTCCCGGAAAGCAAGGCGAAACTAGCGCAGGAGCCACACCCCTGCGGCTATCGTCAGGATCGTGAGCGGCAGGCCGGTTCGGAAATACTCCCCGAAGCCGATCGGCGCCCGCCGTCCTGCTTTCTGGACGACGATCAGGTTCGCGACCGACCCCAGGATGGTCAGGTTCCCGGCCAGGGTGGATGCCATCGCCAGCAGGAGCCAGGCCCGGTTCGGGTCGGCGAAGGCGGGGATCAGCGGCTTGAAAAGCAGCACCGCCGGCACGTTGCTCACGAGGTTGGACAGCACGGCGGCGGCGGCGCTGAACGCAACCGGGTTCTCCAGCCCGTGCCCCGCGGCGCGCGCCAGTTCGCCGGACGACACCAGGGCCTTCTCGACGCCGGCGATGACGATGAACAGCCCGATGAAGAGCACCAGCAGCGAAAAATCGATCTCCCGGTAAATCCGCTCCGGTTTGAGCTTTCTCGTCAGGAGCAGCAGCGCCGCGGCCACGATCGCCACCACCGCGACCGGCCACCCCGCGAAGAAGCCAAGGAGCATGAGGGTGGAGACGGTGAGCGATTTCCAGGCCAGCGGCCGGTGGACGCGCGCGCGGCGCGGCACGACCGCGAGGGTTTCGAAACGGCGGAATTCGCTGCGGTAGAGGAGGGCGATGACGAGGAACGCCAGGACCAGACCGACGGCGGCCACTGGCCAGAGTGCGGCGGCGAAGGTGCGGTAGGGGATCCCGGAAAAGGCTCCGATCATCATGTTCTGGGGGTTCCCCGTGATGGTAGCCACGCTGCCGATATTGGATCCCATGGCCACTCCGAGCAGGTAGGGGACCGGGTTGCGCCCGAGGGCGAGGACCGTGTCGAGGACGAGGGGGGTCAGGACCAGGCAGACGGTGTCGTTGACGAAGAAGGCGGAGAAGACGCCGGAGACGAGGATGACGGCGCCCAGCAGGGTGAGCGGATGATGGGCGTGGCGCACCGTCCACCCGCTCACGGCTGCGAAGACGCCCGCAACCCGCAGGTTGGCCGCCACGATCATCATCCCGAACAGGAGCAGGATCGTGTTGTGGTCGACGGCGGCGTAGGCCTCCTCCAGGGTGAGGACCTCGAACGCCATCATCAGGCTGGCGCCGATGATGGCCGCGCCGGTGCGGTCCACCCGGAAGCCGGGCAACCGCCCCAGCGCCAGCACGAGATAGGTCCCCAGGAAAATCAGAGTAGCCGCGAGCACGAAGCCATTTTGCTCGATACTTTTGCGATTTCAAGCGGATAAATCATGGTCGGGGGCGCGTCACCCGGGAGAGCTTCCGGTGCCCCGATCGCCAACCGTTTCGGCGGGGCCTACGCCTGGTTCGCGTGCTTCCATACATCTTGCGCCCGCGCTCGAATTCCCTATAATGAAGGCCAAATGCTCAACCGCATATTCAATGAAAAGGATTGGGTGTGTTTCAGAAAGGCGGTGCCATGAGAACGCCCGGATTTTTCATGATGCTGATCGCAGCACTCGCCGCCGCCGGCATGAACCTCGATGCCGCGCCGGCGGCCGATTGCGTGGATTGCCACAAGAACGTCACGCCCAATATCGTGACCGACTGGGAACTGAGCAAGCATGGGAAAATGGGGATGGGTTGCACCGTGTGCCACGGTGCGGACCATGCCGCCGCTTCCGATGTCGCCAAGGCCAAGATTCCCACTCCGGACACCTGCGCCCGCTGCCACAACGCCCGGGTGCAGCAGTACAAGAAGGGAAAGCACGCCGTGGCGTGGACCGCGATGAAGGCGATGCCCACCATGCACTGGCAGCCCTCCATCCTCACCGACGGGATGAAGGGGTGCGGCGGCTGCCACAAGATCGGGATCAAGGCCGAGGAGGAGATCAAGGAGCTGAAGAAGAACAACCCCGGCTACGGTACGGCTTCCTGCGACGCCTGCCACACACGGCATACCTTCTCGGTCGTCGAAGCCCGCCAGCCGCAGGCGTGCCAGACCTGCCACATGGGTTTCGACCACCCCCAGTGGGAGATGTTCTCCTCTTCCAAGCACGGCGTGCGCGCCCTGCTCAAGCAGAACAAGGTCCTGCCGGAAGGGACGGCGGCTCCCACCTGTCAAACCTGCCATATGCAGGAAGGGAATCACGAAGTCCGGACCGCCTGGGGATTTCTGGGGCTGCGGCTCCCCATGCCCGAGGACAGCGTGTGGGCTGAAGACCGCAAGGTCATCCTGCAGGCGGTCGGAGTGCTCGACCCGTCCGGCAACCCCACCAGTCGTCTCGACGAGGTCAAGAAGATCGATTTGCTGCGTACGACCCAGGAGGATTGGCAGAAGGAACGGGATAAGACCCTCAACACCTGCAAACAGTGCCACTCGGGCAGCTTTGCCAAGTCGGAGCTGCTCAAGGGGGACCAGATGATCAAGGAGATCGATCACCTGATGGCCGAGGGGATTCGCATTGTCGCCGGGCTGTACAAGGACGGGATCCTGGAACAGCCCAAGTCGTACCCCTATGCCTTCCCCGATCTCCTGGCATTCCAGGACGCTCCGACCTCCATCGAGACCAAGCTGTTCGTCATGTTCCTCGAGCGCCGGAACCGGGCGTTCCAGGGGATGTTCCACGCCAGCGCCGATTACGCCTGGTGGTACGGCTACAGCGGTATGGTGCGCGACCTGACCGAGATCAAGTACATGGCCGAGGAGATGCGCAGGGCGAAGGGGAAGTAGGACGGGTCGTTTCCGGCCGTCCGCCACGGTTACTGCGGGCCGCCTTCGGGCGGCCCGTTCTGTTTTTCCGGGGGACTATTGCCTGCGCAGCGGGGTGGTGTAGAGCATGAGGGTATGGCTGGCGTTGTCCTCGTTGGAAGTCACCGTCCGCGTTTCGTCCGGAACGATGCCGTCCAGCCCGTAGTCGTGGCACACGATGCGCGCGCCCGGCTTCAGCTTTTCCAACTGGGGCAGGAGCTTCCGGTTCATCTCGGGGAGGAGGTAGATGGGGAGGACGGTGGCCTCGGCCAGGTCGACCTTGAAGATGTCCTCCTGGATGATCTTGACCAGGCTTCCGACCCCGTATTTGGCCACGTTCTCCCGGGATTCCCGGATACGCACCGGGTCGATGTCGTAACCGACGGCGCGGCAGCCATATTTCTGGGCGGCCAACACCGGCATGCGGCCGTCACCGCAGCCGAGATCGTAGACCACGTCGTCTTTTCCGACGCGCGCCATTCGGAGCATGATGGAGACCACGTCGTAAGGAGTCCCTACGTAGACGACGTCCGGGGTGCGCATCCACCCGGGGTCCCCTTCCTCCCCTGGGGCTACAACCCCCAGGGCCAACGCCGCCAGCATGACGGCCATTAACGGCACAATCCGCACTTTTCGACGCATGGTCGTCCATCCTTTTTTCATGTTCGTGGTCTAGCGAAAGATTGCCAGCATCGGAAAACGCTGGACGATACGGTAAGCGGCCATGTCCCCGATGGGGGCGCCCTCGGCATAGACGATCCGGAGGTTGGGCATGGAGAGGAACGACTCCAGGTCGCCGTCTCCGACCGCGCAGCGCATGATGTTGAGTTCGTTCAGCCGGGGCATCCCTTCCAACCGGGCGATTCCCACCCCGGTGACCTTGGTGTCGGCCAGCGCCAAGACCTCGAGCTGCCGGATGCGGGCGACGGCCTCCATGGCCTCGTCCCCGACCGGATTGCCGCTCAGGTTGAGCACCGTCAGCGATTTGGCCGCCAGGTGCCCGAGCGCGGTACCATCGGTACCCGTGCGTTGCAGCGCCAGGGCTTCCAGGTTCGGCAGCCCGGAAAGCCAGGCGAGCGGATCCCCGCCGAGATCGATGTCGTGAATGTAGAGGCGCCGGAGGAGGGTGGAGTGCTTGAGATGTGCCAACCCGGCGGGGGTGACGGCGCCGCCGCCGATCTCGAGCCATTCCAGGCTGCCGAGGGCGGGTAGGTGGGCGAGCGCCTCGTCGGTGAACTGGCCCTCGGCGGCCTCTATCCAGCGCACGACCCCCTGCGGGTCCCGCTGCAGGGGGATGCCGAGGCGCCCGAGAGCTTCGACTGCGGCGGCTTCCCCGGGCTGCGGGGCGCTTGCGACCGCGGCCTGGCCGGCTTCGGCACCCGGCGAGATGCGTGCGGGCAGCAGTAGTGTGGCCATCAGACATAGCCTGCGCATCCAAAGCTTCATTGCGGCCTCCTCGTTGGCGCTACATCATAGCTTGGAACCCGCGCCGCGGCCATCAATAAAAAGCGTCCCCCCGGAGGCTCCGGGCGGAGGCTAATCCAGCTTCTTGCGGAACCGGAGGGCGCTGAGTACGAGCACAGCCAGGCCGATCAGGCCGAGGGCGGCGATTGGCTGCCACAAGGCCGCCGCTCCCACCCCCTTCAGGAAGAGGTCGCGGGCGATCTGCATAAAGTAGCGCAACGGGTTGAGATAGGTCACCAGCTGCACGGCCGGGGGCATGTTCTGGATCGGGAAGGCAAAGCCGCTCAGCAGCATCGCCGGCATGAAAAAGAAGAAGGAGAGCATCATCGCCTGCTGCTGCGTGCGCGACATGGTGGAGATGAAAAGGCCCACGCCCAGGGTCGTCAGCAGGAAGAGGATGGAGCAGAACATCAGCAGGGGGACGCTGCCGCGCAGGGGGGTGCCGAACACCACCAGGGCGGCGACAATGATGAAGGCGACCTCAAAGACGCCGATCAGGGCGAAAGGGAGGATCTTCCCCAGCATCAACTCGAAGGGGCGCACCGGCGTCACCATCAGCTGCTCCATGGTCCCGAGCTCCTTTTCCCGCACGATGCTCATGGCCGTGAGCATGATGGTCACCAGGGCGACGATGTTGACGAAGACGCCGGGGACGAAGTAGACGCGGCTGCGCAGGTCGGCGTTGAACCAGACCCGGTCCTCGGCTGTCAGGACCGGGACGACCAAGGGCGTCGGGGGCTCCAGGGCGGGGGAGGGGGAAGGATTGGCGCGGGCCGCCGTGACTGCGGCGGCGTGGGTGGCGATGAGCCGGGAGGCGTAGCCCGAGACGATCGACGCCGTATTGGAGTTGGTGCCGTCGATGAGGACCTGTACGTCGGCGGGGCGCCCCCGCAGGATGTCACGGCCGAATCCCGGCAGTAGTCGGACCACGGCGTCGACCGCGCCGCGGTCGAGGAGTGCGGCGATTTCCCGCTCGCTCTCCGGCGCCGCCACCAGCTCGAAGTAGCGCGAGTTGCGGAACGCCTCTCCGAGCGCCCGGCTTTCGGGGGTCCGGTCCATGTCCATCCACGCCAGCCGAGCCTTTTCCACGTCCAGGTTGACGGCGTAGCCGAAGAGAATCAGCTGGAGAATGGGAGAGCCGACGAGCAGCGCCAGGGACCAGGGGTCCTTGAGCGTCTGGATGAATTCCTTCCGGATGATCGCCGCAATGCGCTGCCACATGGTTTCAGGCCACCTTCTGTTTGAGCTTCTTGAGCACAACCAGGTAGATCAACCCAGCGTAGGCCGCCAGCAGTCCCACTTCCAGGAAGAGGACTTCGATGCCGACCCCGCGCAGGAAGATGCCCTTGAGGATCGTGACGAAATAGCGGTTCGGGAAGAGGTAGGTGATCATCTGGACCGGGATCGGCATGTTTTCGATGGCGAACACGAATCCCGACAGGAGGAACGCGGGGAGGCAGGAGGTGAGCATCGCCAGCTGGTAGGCTGCCAGCTGCGACCGGGTCAGCGCCGACACCAGGATTCCCCAGAACAGCGCCCCGACCAGGAACAGGCACCCCGAAAAAGCCAGGAACAGGGTGCTCCCGCGCAGGGGCACGCCGAAGAAAATTACCACGACCGCCACGGTCAAGACCATGTCCACGACCCCGAGCACGAAATAGGCGCTCATCTTCCCTAGCGCGATCTCGGCCGGCCGCAGCGGCGTGGAGAGCAACTGTTCCATCGTCCCCATCTCCCATTCGCGTGCCAGCGTCAGAGACGTCATGAGAGTCCCGATGATCATGAGAATCACTCCGATCAGCCCTGGAACGATGTAGTTTCTCGATTTGAGGTCGCTGTTGTACCACACGCGCAGCTGCGTGTTCACCGCCGGCCGGGCGCCGGCTGCGGACCCGGCCGCGGGGTTGCGCAGCGCCGCCGCCAGGGGTTGGATGATGCCGGTGGCGTATCCCAGGGCGATGGAGGCGGTGTTGGAATCGCTGCCGTCGAACAGGAGCTGGACCTGGGGATTGCGGCCGGCGGCCAAGTCGCGCGCGTAGTCCCGGGGGATGACGATACCGAGCATGCACTCGTTGCGGTCGATGGCCCGTTCGATCTCGCGGTAGTCGTTAACTCCCCCCAGGATATGGAAATAGCGCGATCCCTCGAAGCGCGAGACCAGGTCGCGGCTCGCGGGGGTGCGGTCGGCGTCGTAAAAGAGGGCGGGAATCCGGTCGACATCGAGTGTCAGCGCGTACCCGAAGAGCAGGATCATCAGGATCGGCAGGGCCAGGGCCATGGCCAGGCTGATGGGGTCGCGCAGGATGTGGAGAACCTCCTTGCGCGCCGCGGCGCCGGTCCTCTGCAGATTCATGGCCCCCCCTTTCCGGCTTCCGCCCGGCGGTCCACCCGAAGGACCTCTATCCTTTCGGCGCCCCGATGGCGCGGGCCGGCAGCGTGAGGGCCGATCCCCGGCGCGCTATCGATACAGGCCCGCGCCCAGGTTCCGCCGGATGCGCCACACCTCGCCCAGCACCTCGAGGTAGGACCCGGCGCTCACCTTGCTTCCGGGGGCGTTGTTCCAGGTGATGGGAACCTCCGCGATCAGGCAGCCGTGGGCCTGGGCGATGGCCAGCAGTTCGATATCGTAGCCCCAGCGCGTCAGCGTCTGCCGGGGGAAGATGATGTCCGCCGCTCTCCGGGTGAACATCTTGAACCCGGCCTGCGTGTCGGCGATGCCGGGGACGGCGAAGGTCTGGATGAACCAGTTCCCCATCCGCCCCGCCAGTTCCTTGCAGCGCGCCTGGCGGACGGGGATCACGGAGCCCTTCAGGGCACGGGAACCGATGACCACGTCGTACCCCTTGTCGAAATAGGGCCAGAAACGTTCCACTTGCCCAAGGGTGGTCGAATTGTCGGCGTCCATGAACAGGAGGTGGGCGCCGTCCGCCGCGAGCATCCCCAGTCGGACGGAAGCCCCCTTGCCGTGGTTGAGCCCGTCCGGGTGTGCCAGGAGCCGAACCGGGATCGGACCGGATCGGCGCCGCCGCGCGATCTCGGCGGTCCGATCGGCCGATCCGTCGTCGACTACGAGGATCTCCGATCCGTAGGATTGGGCGCGCAGATAGGCGATCGACTGCTCCAGGGTCGCGGGCAGGCGCAACTCCTCGTTGTACGCCGGGATGACCACCGAAAGCCGAAGATCCTTGTCATGCATCATGGGGCGGACGATTCTCTCTAGGCTACCGTTACTTCGCGGCAGAGGTACACGTCCTGGATGGCGTTCAGCAACGCGATCCCTTCCTCCATCGGGCGCTGGAACGCCTTGCGTCCCGAAATCAGCCCCATTCCCCCGGCCCGCTTGTTGATCACCGCGGTCTTCACCGCCTCGGCCAGGTCGCTGGCGCCGGAGCTGGCGCCGCCGGAGTTGATCAACCCGGCGCGCCCCAGGTAGCAGTTGAGGACCTGGTAGCGGGTGAGATCGATCGGGTGGTCGGAGGACAGGTCGGAGTAGACCTTCTTGTGGGTCTTGCCGAACTTGAGCGCGTTGTATCCGCCGTTGCACTCCGGGAGCTTCTGCTTGATGATGTCGGCCTGGATGGTGACGCCGAGATGGTTGGCCTGGCCGGTCAGGTCGGCCGCGACGTGGTAATCGGGTCCCCCTTCCCCGGTCTTGTTGAAGGCGGGGTTGCGCAGGTAACACCAAAGGATGGTGGCCATCCCCAACTGGTGCGCCTCGTAGAACGCCTCGGCGACCTCCTGGATCTGGCGACGGGATTCCTCGGAGCCGAAATAGATGGTGGCGCCGACGGCGGTGGCCCCCAGGTCGAACGCCTGCTGGACATCGGCGAACATGACCTGGTCATAGGCATTCGGGTAGGAGATGAACTCGTTGTGGTTGAGCTTCACAATGAAGGGGATTTTGTGGGCGTATTTGCGGCACACGGAGCCGAGAACGCCGAGGGTGGACGCCACGGCATTGCACCCCCCTTCGATGGCCAGCCGGACGATATTTTCGCCATCGAAATAGATCGGGTTGGGGGCGAAGGAAGCCCCGCCGGAATGCTCGATCCCCTGGTCGACCGGGAGGATGGAGAGATAACCTGTCCCCGCGAGCCTCCCGTGGTCCACGAGTGACTGCAAACTGCGCAACACCTGCGGCGGCCGGTCGCTGGCGCCCCAGGCCCGGTCAATGAAGTCCGGTCCCGGCAGGTGCAGCTGATCCTTGCTCCACGTCCCGCTCTGGTGGTCGAGAAGGTACGAGGCATCCGGCCCCAGCAGGGTGCGGATGCCCTCGATCGTTCTTGCGTTTCCATTGGTCATGGCAAGTGCCTCCTTTCAAAATGGCAAAACCTGATTTTATAAGATCGGTATATGCAAAGCCAACATCCGGATCCGCCGGTGTCACCGCGGCCGGGCCCGCGCGTGCCGCTATTTGCGCTGGAGGGCCCCCAGTTCCCGGGACCTCCGGGTGGCCGCTTCCACGGCCTCCATCAGGGTCGAACGGAAACTGCATTTTTCCAGCATCTTCAACCCGGCGAAAGTGGTCCCTCCCGGGGTGGCGACGATATCCTTGAGTTCGCTCGGGTGCTTGCCGGTCTCCAGGAGCATTTTGGCCGCCCCGTAGACGGTCTGGGCGGCGAGCAGGGACGCTTCCTTCCGGGAGATCCCCAGTTGCACGCCGGCGTCGCTGAGCGATTCGATGAACATGAAGACGAAGGCGGGGCCGCTTCCGCTCAAGCCCGTGACCACGTCCATCAGCGCTTCGTTCTGCAGGATCACGGTCTTGCCGATGCACCCGAAAATGGCTTCAACCCGCCCGAGATCTTCGGGAGACACGTTCCGGCCCGGGCAGAGGGCCGTGATCCCGGCCTGGACGGAAGCCGGGGCGTTCGGCATCGCGCGGATGACGCCCGAGCGCGGGTGCATCCTTTCAGCCAGCCTTTCGGTCGTCACCCCGGCCACGATCGAGACGAAGACATGGTGTTCATGGCTCGATCCGGCCAGTTCCTCCAGCAGCGGGTCGACGTTCTGCGGCTTGACGGCGAGGATGACGAGGGAGGCCTTTTTTACCAGTTCCGCGTTCGACGACATCGTCCGGGTCCCGTACGCTTTTTCGATCGCGGCCAGGCGCTCGCGGTCGAGGTCGCTCGCGAGGATGTCCGATTTCTTCACCCTGCCCGAATGGACCAGTCCCCGGATAAGGACCTCCCCCATGTTGCCGGCGCCGATGATCCCGACTATCTTTCCCCCAAGCATCCCGTCCTCCCCGTTCCTTGGTTATTCGTGTGTACCGCCGCCCTTGGCGCCCCCTCCTGCGGGTTCCCCCTTGGGGGCCTGGTCCCGGGGATTCAGGACCTTGCAGATCGCGGTGGTGATGTCGTCGACCTGAGGCAGGCCGTCGGAAAACTCCCGCACCGCGCTGTAGAGCCCGTTGACCATGTCCTTGGCGCTTTCGCGCCGGTAGGCGCGGATGAAATCGAGGGCGCGTTCCACCCCGAAGTAGCTCTGGTCGGGGCGCTCGGCATCGGTGATCCCGTCGGTCAGGAGCGTGAGGATGTCGCCCGGCTCCAACTGGATGGCGTCGCTCGACCCGAAGACGTGGCCCGGCATCAGTCCCAGCGGGATGTCGATGCTGTCGAGCGACTGCTTGACCTGCCCGGCGGCGTTGAAGATAAACCCGGGGGTATGCCCGGCGCTGGCATAAACCAGGGTCCGGGACCGGGGGTCGAGGCGGCAGAAGATCAGGGTGGCGTAGTGGTCCTGCCTCAGGTGGTTGGCCAGGGCGTCGTTGGTCAGCGACATGATCTCCGCCACGTCCCGGCTCCCCGGGGCGAACGCCCTCAGGAATGCCCGGAGTTCGGCCATCAACAGGGCCGACCCGATGCCGTGGCCGGAGACGTCCCCCATGACGATGCCGAGGGCGCCGTTCTTCAGGGGGATGAAATCGAAGTAGTCCCCCCCGATGGCGTCCGCCGGGAAGGCGGCCGCGGCAAAGTCGTATCCCTCGATGCTCGGGGGGGGGATCTCGTAATACTGCTGCTGGACGGCGCGGGCCAGGCTCATCTGGAACTGTTGCTCCTGGAGTTTGCGCTGCTCGGTGACGTCCTTGATCACCGTGACGAAATGGGTGATGACGCCCGTCGGCCCCCACATCGGGGTGATGGTCTGCTCGGCGTAGAAGATCTCGCCGTTTTTCCTGCGGTTGGCCATCGTGGCCCGGAACACGTTGCCGGAGAGGATGGTGGCCCACAGGTTCTCATAGAACGCCGAGTCGTGGACCCCGGAGTTGATGATGCGGGGGGTGATTCCCCGGACCTCCTCCCGGGTGTAGCCCGTCGTGTGCTCGAAGGCCGGGTTGATGTACTCGATGATGCCGCTGCGATCGGTGATGATGATGCTGTCGGCTGTCTGCTCGACGGCGTTCTGCAGGATCTGGATCTGGATGCTTCCTTCCTTCTTCTCGGTCATGTCGTGGAAGACCACGACGCTGCCGCGGATCTCTCCCCCCTCGCCGCGCAGCGGGCTTGCCTGCACGGAGAGCCAGATCCCGGAAGGGCAGTGTTCGTTGCGGATGAAGATCTCCGTCTCGGCCACCGTTTCGCCCGCCAGTGCGCGCGCGTCGGGGAGCTCTTCCCGGAGGTAGGGGGTGACCCCGTCCGGCCGGTAGTAGCCCCTGATTTTGGACCAGTCGCAGGAGGTGTTCTCCTGCCCGGCTCTCCCCAGTACCCTCCGCGCGGCCTCGTTGCAGATCATGAACCGCCCCCCGGCGTCGGCCACCACAACCCCCTCGGAGAGGTGGTAGAGGGTGGAGCGGAGGATCTCCAGTTCGTCGGGGAGCGGTTGGAGCACGTAATCGCTGTAAGTGCGGGCCATAGCCATGGATCCTCTGAAAACCCGACCTTCACTCTACCATGGGGAAGGCGCGGGGGGCCAGCGGCCCGTGGCGGACTAGGCGTCCATGTGGGCGAACCCGCGCTCGAGGTCGTTCATGATGTCGCGGGGGTCTTCGAGCCCGACCGAAAGGCGGATGAGTTCGTCGATGATGCCCAGCTTGTAACGCTCCTCGCGGGTGATGTTGTAGTAGCTGTTCAGGGCCGGGTGGGTGACCAGCGTCTCGGGTCCTCCCAGGCTGGGGCCGAGCATGCACAGCTTGAGCCCGTCCAGGAACTTCAGGGTCCGGTCCAGGTCGGCGTCGAGCTCGAAGGTGACGACGGCGCCGAACCCCCGCATCTGTTTTTTGGCGATGGCGTGGTGCCGGTGCCCGGGGAGGCCGGGATAGTAGACGCGGCGCACCTTGGGCTGTTTTTCCAGGAATTCGGCGATCTTCAGCGCGGTGCGGTTGAGCCGCTCCATTCGCACCCCGAACGTCTTCAACCCCCGGATCAGCAAGTAGCTGCTCATCGGGTCGATGACGCCCCCCGTCATGCGGCGCCACTGCAACGTCGGTTCGGTGGCGGCCTCCGACCCCAGGACCGCCCCCCCGAGCACATCGTTGTGCCCCGCCAGGTACTTGGTGGTGCTCTGGATGACGATGTCCACCCCCTGCTCGAGCGGTCGGGCGTTGTAGGGGGTGGCGAAGGTGCTGTCGATGACGCTGATGATATTGTGCCGGCGGGCGATCCGCACCACCTCGTCCACGTCGGCGATGTTCAGGTAGGGGTTGGTGGGGGACTCGGAGATGATCATGACTGTCTCCGGCGTCACCGCCCGTTCCATGGCATCGTAGTCCCCCATGGGGACCACCGTGGAGTGGATGCCGAAGCGGGGCATCACCGTGGTGACGAAGCGCAGAGTCTGCTTGTAGGCGTCGTCGGTGATGATGATGTGCTGCCCCTGGTTGCAGGTGGAGAGGATGGTGGAGGAGACGGCGCTCATGCCGCAGTCGAAAAGGATGCAGCGCTCCGCCCCTTCCAGGGCCGCCAGCTTCTTCTCGGCCGCCTCGCGCGTGGGGTTCCCGTAGCGTCCGTACTCGTAGTGCTGGATCCGGCCCTCGGCGAATGCCACCATCTCCGCGACGTTCTTGAATACGAAGGTGCTGGCGTAGTCGATGGGGGTGGTTATGCTCCCCATCCAGCGGTTCTCGCCGTAATGCACGGCTATGGTGTCCCGGTGTCCCTTCGGGTTTATGGTGTATTCATTCATGGCGCTCTCCACTTGCTTCCGCGGCGGCGGCTTTACGGGCGTCCGCCTCCTGATTAAAAAACCGATGTTGTTATTATGATCCAAATTCTCCAATTATTGGAGGAAAACCTCGGATTTCAAGTGGGTGCCCGGGCGGTTTCTGCTACAATCATCGCTGCGCGGAGGTGAATCTGGCCTGGTGGCCGGCCTGGACTTCAAATCCAGTTGTGGTTCACCGGAAGGTGGGCTGGGTGGGTTCGATTCCCATGCACCTCCGCCAACTTCTCCCTCAACCCCGAAACGGGGACGGACCCCGCCGATTGCCGTATTGGTTCCCCTGGGAGTCAAAGGGGGGCGGGCGTGGCGGAAGGGCCTGATAAATGGCTCCGCTTTTCCCCCGCGGTAGTAGAATCGAGGCCTGAATCGACCGACCTGAAGCGGCTTGTTCCGGGCGCCTATGTTGACCTGATCCGTTCCTGGTCCGCTGCCTCCTGATCAATCCCCTACTGGAACCATGTGTTTCCAGGATCCCCTGCAGCCCGGGCTTGCGTGTCCCGAAAAATGGAAACATGTGGGACGTCCCCATTTGACTTAATAAGTCCTTTGATGCAAAATTAGAGAGGTCTAACAATGATAGGCGATGAAAAGTCAGGCGGGGAAGAAGGGCGGTCACTGACCCCGGCGATGGAGGATTATCTCGAAGCCATCTATTGCATTGGGCAGGGGAAGAAGGTCGTGAGGGTCAAAAACATCGCCAGCCGGATCGGGGTTACGATGCCGACCGTCACCAGCATGCTCAAGTCGCTCAACCAGAAAGGGTTCGTGGATTACGAGAAGCGCGAATACCTGGAATTGACCCCCGAGGGGGAAAGGGTCGGACGGGAGATCAACCGGCGGCATCAGGTCCTTCTCTCGTTTCTCATCGAGATCCTGGGGGTCGACCCGGAAGTGGCGGACGGAGAGGCCTGCCGGATCGAGCATGGGATCGGCGCCAGGACCATGGACCGCCTGGTCCGGTTTATCAACTTCATCGAAACCTGTCCGAGGACGGGGCCTGATTGGATCAAGGCTTTCGCAGAATGCCGGGACTCTCCCGGTTATGGATGTTCCGTTCACCTGAAAGACTGCATCGAGGAGATGGAGCGCAAGCGGAAGCGGCTGGATGCCGGAAAGGACGGAGAAGATGACGCTCAGTAGCGTGGCTTCCGGGGAAGTCGTGCTGAAGGCCATCTGGGGAGGACGGGACCTCAAGGCCAGGCTCTACAGCTTCGGCCTGACCCCGGGCTCCCGGTTTTCCGTCCTGTGCCGGGACGGCTGCGGCCGGCTCGTGATCCGGGTGCGGGACAGCGTCTTTGCCCTTGGGAGCGGCATGGCCGAAAAAATGGAGGTCGATCAGACTCCGGTTCCGAGGCCGAAATGTTCGGACTGTCAATGACGGGGACGGAGGCGGGCACATGAGGGGGAGGATGATACAGGTTTTGACCGAAGCTGAATAGACGCGCAGGGATGTCTTACGGGCTCCCGCCTCCCGGCCGGGGAAAGTGAGAAGGCGTAACTGGGGATCGCGGATCCTTGGTTGCGCTCTTTTTTTGCCCCGGCGCGCGGCCGTGGTGTGAACGGAACGGGGATGACACGGAGAGGAAACCGATGATTGGGAAGGTTTTCAGGATGACGGCCCTGCTGATGTGGCTGGGGGGCCTGGTCCCCGCGACCGCCGCCGGAGAAGAGGAGGATGCGGTCGTGGCCGGAACCGCAGGCCGCTTCTGGGAGCGCGTCGAAGCGGGCGGACTGATCGAGATCGGCGGAGGGTACAGGTCATTCGGCGCCTCGAACCGCGCGAGCGACATCCAGTTGACCACGGCGGAGTTGGGGCTCGGCGTAGGCCTCAACCGCTGGATACGGGCCGACCTGACATTTTTATATGAAAACCCGGCGGGGTGTGAACCGGGAGGGTTTGGTCTCGACTCGGCCTTTGTCACCTTCCGGGACGAGGAACGGTTTCCTCTCTGGATGTCGGTGGGAAAGCTCTACGTTCCCTTCGGCGCGCTCCTGACCCGGTTTCCCGATGATCCGGCCGTGGATCAACCGATGACCCTGTTGCTGGGGGAGACCTCGGAGGAGACGGTGGCCGCCGGCTGGGAACGGTCCGGTCTTTCGGTGAAGGGTTACCTTTTCGGCGGAGAGATGAGGGTGGCAGGCAACCGCGCTTTCCCGGCATTCGGCGTTGACGTCCGCTATGAAGCGCCTGCGGGGGAAGGAGTGGATGTTATGGCGGGGGCGTCTTATATTTCCAATGTTGCCGATTCGGATTGTCTGACGGAGACTATCAGCGACAACGTCAAGGCGCTGGAAAAAAGCGTGGGGGGATTCGCTCTTTACGGCCGGATCGGATTTCGCGGTCTCTTCGCCACGGGGGAGTTCATAACGGCGCTCGGTTCCTTCCGCGCCGGAGAACTGGCGCGCGCCGACGGCCGGGGGGCGAGGCCTTCGGCATGGAATATCGAGGCGGGATATCGATGGGAGCGCTTCCTGGAGATCGTGCTGAAGGTCGCCGGGTCGGGGGAAACCGAGGCGATCGGCCTCCCCCGCAGGCGCCTCGGCCTGGGGCTCAACCGGGACCTGGGTCGGAACGTTACCGCATCGTTCGCCCTGCTGGGCGATCGCTTCCACCCCGGGGATGTCGACGGGAAGGACAGGGGACTGGCTGCCCTGGGCCAGGTAGCAGTGAGGTTCTAGGTGGGTAACTGGAGGGGCCGGGATGGGAAAAATCATGTTGCGGCAGATGAAGGAGAACCAGTCGGGTGTTATCACCGCCGTTCGGGTGAGGGGGGAACTGGGGCAACGCATCCGTGACATGGGGCTGGTTCCCGGCACCGCCGTCACCGTTTGCGGGCGGGCGCCGCTGTACGACCCGGTGGCCCTCAAGGTGATGGGATTCACCCTGACGCTGCGCAACAACGAGGCGGACCACATCGAGGTGGAGGTCGAGTAGATGGAGACGGCGCTGATGCCGGCGGAGGATGCGAACCCTGGCAGTCCGACCCTGGCGCTGACGGGGAACCCGAATTCGGGGAAAACGACCCTGTTCAACGCCCTGACCGGCGCGCGGCAGCATGTGGGGAACTACCCCGGGGTGACTGTGGAAACCAAGGAAGGGGTTTGCAACCACAACGGTCGCCAGGTGCGGGTCGTGGACCTTCCCGGGACCTATTCGCTGACCGCCTATTCGATGGAAGAGGTCGTCACCCGCGATTTCCTGATTCGGCGCAGGCCCGATGTCGTCGTCGACGTCGTGGACGCCTCCAACCTGGAGCGGAACCTCTACCTGACGGTGCAGCTGATGGAGATGGGAGTCCCGCTGGTGCTGTGCCTCAACATGGTCGACGCTGCCCGCAAGCGCGTGATCGAGGTGGATGCCGAGAGGCTCTCGGCGCGGTTGGGGGCCGAGGTGATCCCGACCGTGGCCCGGACCGGGAAGGGGAAGGAGGCCCTGCTGGACGCGGCGCTCCGGAAAGCGCGGGAAGGGGCGGGAGGCCCTCCGCTGGTGATCTCCTACGGCAACGACATCGATGAGGCCATTGCCGCGATGGAGGCCTTGATCAGCTCCCGCGCGTTTTTGGCCGGATCGGGTCCCGCCCGGTGGATCGCGCTCAAGTATCTCGAGGAGGATGGGCGGATCCTCGCCGAGGGGGACGCCGCCGACCCGGCGCTTTCGGCCTCCCTCAAGGAGGAGGTGCGGAAGGTGTCGGTCCACCTCGCCCGCACCCTCGATACCGAACCAGAGGCGCTGATCTCAGACCAGCGCTACGGTTTTATCCACGCCCTGCTCCGGGAGGGGGTCGTCCGGCGCGAGCACGACCAGAACCGGCTTTACGTTTCGGACCGGATCGACCGGTTCCTGACCCACCGGCTGTTCGGCCCGTTGGTGATGCTGGCGGTGGTGATGGCCCTCTACCGCTTCATGTTCACCTACAGCGCGCGGCCGGTCGCATGGATGGAGGGGATCTTCTCCTGGCTCGGCCGCCTGGCTTCGGCCCACCTCCCCGACGGGGTCTTGCGGTCGCTGGTGATTTCGGGCCTCATCGACGGGGTGGGGGGGGTGATGAGCTTCGTGCCTCTCATCCTGCTCATGTTTTTCGGTATCGCCATCCTCGAGGATTCCGGGTACCTGGCGCGCGTGGCCTACATGCTGGACCGCGTGTTCCGCATCTTCGGACTGCACGGGAATTCGGTCATCTCCTACATAGTGGCCGGCGGGATCGCCGGCGGGTGCGCCGTTCCCGGGGTCCTGGCGGCGCGTACCCTGCGCTCCCCCCGGGAGCGGCTGGCCACGCTGCTGACCGCCCCTTTCATGAACTGCGGCGCCAAGCTCCCGGTCTTCGCCCTGCTGATCGCGGCCTTTTTCGCCGAACACCGGGAGGAGGTCATGTTCGCGATCACCCTGATCGCGTGGACGGGGGCGCTGCTGGCGGCCCGGCTCTTTCGTTCCACCGTGATCCGCGGCCCCGCGACCCCTTTCGTCATGGAGCTCCCCCCCTACCGGGTTCCCACCCTGAGGGGGCTGCTGATCCACACCTGGGAGCGGACCTGGCAGTACATCAAAAAGGCGGGCACCGTCATCCTCGCCATCGCCATCATCCTCTGGGCAATGATGACGTTTCCCGCGCTCTCCGATTCGCAGGTCGGCCGGTTCGAGAGCGAGCGGGCGGAGATTCTCGCTTCGGCAACCACGGAGAAGAAGGCGGAACTCGAGGCGGTCGACCGGGCGCAAGCCGAGGCCGGGCTCAGGAATTCCCTGGCCGGCCGCATCGGCGTCGCCCTGGAAAGGGTTACGCGCTGGGCCGGGTTCGACTGGCGCACCAACGTCGCGCTCCTGGGGGGCTTCGCCGCCAAGGAAGTGGTGGTGTCGACGCTCGGGACCGCCTACTCGCTCGGGGAGGTGAACCCGGAACAGGGCGGCGGGCTGGCGGAAAGACTGGCCGCCAACCCGGGGTGGAATCGCGTGGTCGCCTGGAGCATGATCGTCTTCACCATTTTTTACGCGCCCTGCTTCGTGGCCGTGGTCTGCATCGCCCGGGAAGCCGGGTCATGGAAATGGGGCGCTTTTTCCGTTCTGTTCAACACGGCCGTAGCCTTCGGCTTGGCCGTGGCAGTCTATCAGGTCGGGACACTCCTGGGGGCGGGTTGATGGAAATGTTTCTGGTGGTCCTGATCGTCGCCCTGGCCGCGGGCTGGCTTTTCTGGAAAATCCGGCGCGGTGTCCGGCACCCGGTCTGCGGAGGGTGCGGCGGCTGTACGGGCCGGGGCGGAAGTGCGAAAGGGAGCCAAACAATTGCAGCCGCGGGGTGAAATGCCATACAATGTCATGGTATGAGAATTCTTGTCATACAGCCCACCCACTACAAGGGCCCCTCCGACCGGAGGCTGCACCGCACGCGTAAAAGAAGCGTGGTCAACCTGACGCTCCCCTACCTGGCGGCCCTGACCCCGGCGGAGTGGGAGGTCACCCTGGTCGACGAGCAACTGGACGAGGTCGATTTCGCCGCCGCCGTCGACCTGGTGGCCCTCACCTGCTGGACCATGAACTCCCTCCGGGCTTACGAAATCGCCGGCCGGTTCCGGGAGCGGGGGATCCCCGTGATTATGGGGGGGCCGCATACCTTCTTTCACGCCGAAGAGGCCTCGGAGCATTGTGATGCCGTCGGGCTGGGGGAAGGGGAGTCAATCTGGCCCCTCATGCTCGCGGACGCCGCGGCCGGGAGACTGAAAAAATTCTATCGTGCGGATTCCCTGCACGATCTGGCCCGCCTTCCATTCCCCCGCTACGACCTGATCGACCTTGGGCGCTACGATCTGTTCAAGACCTATTCGGTGCAGTCTTCCCGGGGCTGCCCCTTTCGGTGCGAATTCTGTTCGGAGCGCATGTACCTGGGGGACCAATACCGCACCCGGCCCGCCGGCGAGGTCGTCGAGGAGATCCGCCACACGCGGTCGAAGGACATCCTCTTCGCCGACAGTAACTTCGCCGGGAACCTGCCCCGCGCGATGGAACTGATGGAGGCGCTGATCCCGCTGAAGGTGCGCTGGTCTGCCCTGTGGAGCGCCCACCTGTGCAAGAACGACGAATTCATGGACCTGGCGCGCCGCAGCGGGCTATTGCACCTGAATATCGGCATGGAGAGCATCGACCCAAAGACGCTTGCCTCGATGAACAAGAAGGCCAACAAGGTCGAGGAGTACGCGCAGATCCTGGCGGGCCTGCGCAAGAGGGGGATCAGCTATTCGCTCAATTTCATCTTCGGCTGGGACACGGAGACGGAATCCGTGTTTGCCGCCACGCTGAAATTCCTGATGGATTACAAGGTGCCGGCCGCCTACTTCAATATTTTGACCCCGGACAAAGGGACTCCACTGTACGACCGCATGCTCGCGGAAGGACGCATCCTCGATATCGACGCCATGGGGCGCTGGCCCGGGGACCGGTGCTACATCCGACCGGCGCATTTCACCCCCGAGGAGTTGGAACGAGGGGTGCGGGACATGTACGTGAAATTCTACACCTACGGCTCGATGCTGCGCCGCCTCCCGCCGCCGGTCACCGCGCGCAATATCGCCTCCTGGGTCATCAATGTTTCGCAGCGCAAGATGGCGCAGGCGGAGGGGATGGAATCGTTCGACGATTTCTGACCCTCCGGCCCCCCGCTCAGAAAAAGCGCAGGATATAGGAGGCCCTGACGCTGCGACCCATTTCGGGCGCGAGGTCCTTGATGAAGGAGAGGTGGTTGCGGTAGAGGCGGTCCGCTGCGTTGGAGACGCCGAGAGAGACGACGTGCATCCGGTTCGAGCGGACCAGCGTGAACGATCCCGCCAGATTGAGGACGGCGTAGCCGGGCGTGCGGGTCTCGGTTGGACCGAGCCGCTCCTGGGCCCCCGCCATGACAAGCTCAGGCCTGAAGCTCAAGGTTCCCCAGCGCGCGTCGATGCCGATTTTCCCCCGGAACGGGGGAATCCGGGGCAAGGGGTCGCCAGAGGCGGCCAGCCCGGCATTGACGACGTCCAGTGCGCCCGTCAGCCACACCCCCTGCCGCAGCGCCGCGGCCAGCGACACCTCCCCCCCTACAAAGCGGGCGTCCTGCTGTGCGAAACGCGCCTCCCTCAGCCCGTGCGCCCAGGAGCCCGTGAAGTCGAGATAGATGAAATCGCGGATGCGGTAATAATAGAAGTCGGCGCGCATTTCCAGCCGGGCGCTTTCGCCGCGCAGGGATAGGTCGATGCCGTCGGCCCTTTCGCGCTTGAGATCCCGGTCACCGATTTCGAAGGCGAGATTTCCGATATGCGGACCGTGGTTGTAGAGCTCTTCGAGCGCGGGGGCTCGGTAGGAGTGGGTGTAATGAGCCACGGCCGCCATCTGTTTTCCAAGTGGAAGCCGGATCCCCGCGGCCCCCGAAAAGCCGGTGAAGGAGCGCCGCGGGAGCCCGGAGGGGGAATAGCCGGTGTGCTCCAGTCGGCCGCCGAACTGCAACCGGGCGGACGAGATGTCAACTTCCTGCAGGGTGAACAAAGCGAAAGTGTTTCCCCGGGCGGGGGGAGACAGCGCCTCCTCCCCCTCGGCCCGATAGTCGCGGCGACTGAACTGCAGGCCCGAGGTCCCCTCCAGGCCGCCCGCGTGGCGCTGCCTGACGGTGGCGCGGAGGTGGAACAGCTTGTTGTCGAAAGCGGTGGCCGTGCTCTCCCCCTCCACTTCCTTGTGCATCCAGCGGCTCAGAGCGGCGGCGACCTTGACCTCCTCCAGGATGGACCCCGGGCGGCGGGTGCCCGCATTAAGCCGGACATTCTGCCAGGAGAAGGTTTCGTCGACCTGGGGGACGTCTTCCTCGGGATCGGGGAGTTCGTCTTCCGCCTCCCCCTCTTCGTGGTGATGGTGGAAAGCTCCCGCGAAGGGGATCCCGAGGCGGCCCCGGTTGAAGGCGTAGCTCAGGTTGAAGAAGGGACCGTTGGAGTGCCAGCCCAACCCGGCGCTGCCGGCGCTCGAGCGGGTCTTGGAATTGTCCACCCTTCCCGAGGGGCTGTCATAATCCCCCGCGACCTGGCGCGAAGCGCTGCTCCAGACCAGCCAGTTTCCGTGCCCGTATTCGACCCCGGCATGAGCGGCGGCGGCGTTGGTGTTGCCGGCCCCGGACGCCGTCAACTGGCCGCGGAAGCCGGGATGGGGGTGCTCATGGAGGAGGTGGTGGGCCGTCACCATGTTTACCACCCCCCCGATGGCGCTGCTGCCGTAGAGGAGAGTAGCGGGGCCTTTGACCACCTCGACCCGATCCAGGTTCGGCGCATCCACCGGTTCGGCGTGCTCTCCCGACTGGGAGGACAGGGTCCCGGTGGGGAGGCCGTCGTTCAGGATCAGGACCCGGTCGCCGTCGAACCCGCGCACGACCGGGCGGGAACTGCCGGGACCGAAGCTGCGCTTGTGGACGCCCGATTCCCCCGCGATGGTGTCCCCCAGGCCGAAGGACCCCTGCTCGACCAGGCGCAGGGAAGAGACCGTGGTGACCGATTGGAGGGCGTTGAAGGCGGTCTCCTCCCGCCCCGTCGCCGTGACCGTGATCTCGTGCCGCACGGGGGAAAGGGCCAGCGTGAAATCGACCCGTGCCCGCTCCCCCGATTCAATCCGGATCTTTTTTACCGGTCCCGTCAGTGCGTGCATATGGCTCACGACGTCGACTTCGCCCGGTGGGAGGTCCGCAAAAAGATAGCGCCCTTCGGCGTCCGTCATCGTGGACCGTCCCAGTTGGATCAAGGTTACGGAGGCCGAGGGAACCGGCCGGCCGTTCCGCTCGAGCGTGACGGTGCCCTCGAGGGAGGCCGACTGGGCCGGCGCGCCCAGCGGGAAGAGGAGGAACAACAGCACGATGAAGAACCCGGACGATTTTGCCACCTTGATAACTCCCCTGCCTATTTCAACCCGCGGGGAAACACCCCGATTTTTCTCGACGCGTGAACTGATAATATAATGCTAATGCAAAAGCGTTTGCAATACGGTTGCGCCTGAAAAAACGGGGGGCTGTTCTTTTTTTGGGAACCTGGGGACAAGGGGGGCGTAAAAGGGATTGGAAGTGCGAAAAAGATTGGACACAGTGTCACCGAGTTTGTCACCTCGAACCCTTCATAAGGGCGGCCTCAACAGCCGCCCTTATCTTTTTGTGGTGCGCCAGGCACGATCATCGTATATAGGCCGGCGCGATCACCATCCCCCCTACATAGATCCCCCAGGGCAGGACAACGGCGAGGGCCGCGCCGGCCCTGGACAGGCCGGGGCAGACCCGGACCAGTCCTGCGACCAGCAGGGTCATTCCCAGCAGGGTGATGGCATCCAGGGAGGTGAGGGCTTTCAGCGCCGCCGGCGAAGAGGGGTGGAAGAAGAACGCCGGGTTGGTTGCCAGGGGATTGCCCAGGTCGAACCGGGCCGGGTCGGCGATCAGGGTGACCGCCAGCACCTTCAGTCCCTCCCTGATCGCGACCGTCAACAGCCAGACGTGGGCTACTACGGCCAGGACCCTTTTCCACGCGATGTCGCGCCCGAGGAGGGTGAGCATCAGCCAGAAGACCGTGGCTGTCATGAAGGCGGTCACGAAGGGGCCGGTGAAAGCGGTTGCCGCCTGGAAGGCATGGATCCCGGCTTGGTGGGCCAGCACGTTTTCCCTCATCCCCTCGGCATCGAGGAGGGCCCCGCCGGCCGTGGCGGCCTCCACGAGGCGCATCAGCCCGACCCGCCGCAGGACATAGAGATTCGAGGCCGCCGCGGCAACCGCTGCAGCCAGGAGGGGGAGGAGCCACCGGGGACGGTGCCGGAGGGAGTCCAGGGTGTCCAGCGGGTGCACGAACATGGACCAGCAGGATCGGGTTTCGGGCATGATTGTTCTCCTTTTGGATGGATGCGGGGGACGACAGCGCGGTGTGGGATCATATCCAGGAGAGCTCTCGCTCGCCCGGCCCCCCCGCCACTTCCCACAGCGCCGATTCGAGCGCCGGAGGGGGAGACGGCATGTTCGCCGCGCTGTCAGGGGCGTGCCTGATTTCGCGCTGCAGCAAACCCTCGTGAAGGATCCCCACCCGGTGGCACAGCCGCTCCATGCGCCCCATGTCGTGGGACGACAGGATGAGGGTGCGCCCGCCCCCGGCCATCCGCCGGAACAGGCCGAGCAGGCGGAAGATGGCCGCCGGATCGAGGCCCAGGAAGGGCTCGTCGAGCAGGCAGACCGCCGGAGCGTGGATCAGCGCGCAGCAGAGGGAGAGCTTCTGCTTCATTCCGAGGGAATAGCTGCCGATGATCCGGTCAGCTGCGGCGCCGATCTCCATCAGCTCCAGGAGATCTTCCGTGCGCCGGGCGATCTCCATGCGGCCCAGCCGGTAGAGCCTCCCGCAGGCCGTCAGGATCTCCCGGCCGGTCAGGTAATCCAGCAGCGGGAATTGCGGTGAGGCGAAGCCCGTCAGCGCCGCCGTCCTGCCATCCCCGGGTCGGACCTCCACCCCTCCGATCCAGGCTGTCCCGGAAGAGGGGCGGACGAGGCCCGCCAGCAAGGCGAGCGTCGTTGTCTTGCCCGCCCCGTTGGGGCCGATGAGGCCGTAGATCTCCCCCTTGCGGACTTCCAGGGTCAATTCCCCCAGGGCGCGCGTTTTCCCGTAGGTCTTGCCCAGGGTGACAGTCTTTACGATTATGTCCATAGTCAGAACCATGCAAGTCTTCTTAAAAAATTATCGATATCCCCCGCCAGGGTGCGGCGGACCCAGCCCCTGAGGAGCGAGGCGCGCACGGCGGCCAGCCCCAGCGGCAGCGCCGTCCAGACCGCGGCGCGGAGAAGAGGGGGAAGGGTTCGCTCGACCAGGGAGGAAGCGGCGAGGAAGAGAAGCAGGAACCCCAGTTGCAGCAATCCCACCACCAGCGCCCCGGCGGTGGCTCCCCCGTCGAACTGGGAAGTCCGGTCGATCGATTCGGGATGGCGGACCGTGAAATACCAACCGCACATTCCACCGAAAAGGATGCCTGAAACCGCATAGCTAAGGATTCGGACCCAGTCCGACGGCGCCATGCCTGTGCTCCCCTTTAGGATTCCGGCTGCGAAGAGGCAGGCGATCATCCCCCCCTGGAGAAAGTCGAGGCTCAAGCTCCGGGCGCTGAGCGCCCGCTCCACCGGCAGCGGGAAACGGTAGTGGATCCAGGCGCCGTCGCGGTCGATTCCGAAGAGATTCGCCCGGAGGTAGGAGTGAAAGAAGAGGTTCAGGAAGGAGAAGGAGAGGAAATAGCCGGCATCCGGCGAAGTGCTGAACCAAGTCCAGCAAAAGCTGAAGCCGCTTCCCCAGAGGAAGAGCATCAGGGCGCCCCGGTAGCGCAGCCAGCCGAAGACCCCGGTCCAGAAGAGCGGCCCGGGCCAGGCCGGGTGGGGGAACGGTGCGCCTCCGCCGCCGGCATGGGCGCGGGGGAGGGCGCCGTAGTGCAGCCGTTGCTCTACCATGAAATCCGTGCTTCCCAGCAGTATGACCCAGGCCAGCATCAGCGCCAGCGGGAGGAGGGGATCGGGGGAGGCGAGGGCCCGGCCGAACAGGCGGCCCGGGTGCAGCGGAAAGGACCCGGGCGCCGCATGGTCCAGGATGACGGCCGCGGCCGCAAGGGACAGGGTGACGGCGGCGGCCGCCCGCTCCCGGCGCCCCAGGGCGCCGAAGCGCCCGATGATGTTCCGCAGGAGCGACGCCCCCAGGCGGACCGAGGCGACAAACAGCAGGTATCCCGCCGCCGCGGTCGTCACTGCCAGCGCGGGATCGGGCGCGCGCGGGGTGCGGCACAGCGCCAGGCCGAGGCCCGCGAGGATGGGGAGGCTCAAAAACCCCAGCAGGAAGGTGTGGAGATAGAGGTCAATGAAGCGGGGTGAGGCGAAGACGCGCAGGCGCTCACGGCTGATGCGCCAGGAGAAGTCGCGGCCGGTCACGGCCCCGAGCAGGAGCCACGAGATCCAGGCAGCCGCGGTCAGTTCCTCCCAGCGAGCGGAGGGGATGGGGCGCACCGGGAGGAGGGAGCCGGCGCTCCAGGCGAGCAGGCAGAGAGCGGTCCCCGCGCCCAGCCAGCCCATCCAGCCGCGACCGTGGCGCAAGCGGCGAGCCCTTTCCTTGAGCAGCAGTGCTGTCATTCCGATCATGGGCCGGTGTCCTCCGGGCCGGCCGTCCGCGCGGGGCGGCCGGCATCCCCGCTCCCGGCCCGGACCCGCCGGCGGTTCCGGGCCGGGAGGGATATGTGCGATCAGCAGGCCATGACGTCCATGACCTTTACGGCGAGGCCCACTCCGGCGCACCAGACACAGCCGCAAAGGGCGGCTACGCCCATGCCGACGGCGAATCCGTCGAGAAAGCCGTTGCACACCGTCAATCCTCCCATGGCGGCGTCAACCGGCGCTCCGGACGCCGCGGGGCCGAGGCCCTGGGCCACGGTGGCGGTCAGGCAGAGCACGACGATCAAGAGCACGGACACCTGTTTTCTTTCCATTTCGGGTTCTCCTGCAGTTTTGCGATTATGGGTGAAAATAGTCCCCGGCCAGGTCGTACAGGGCCCACAGAGCGGCGGCGATGCCGCCCAAGCGGAGGACGATCTTCCAGAGTTCACGGTTCGGGGTCAAAGTGCGGCTTTTCACGGCTCCCCCTCTCAGCAGTTTTCCAGCGTCGGCAGCACGAGCCATGCCCCCGTGGCGCACAGCACGCCGCAGGGGGTGAAGGCCCCGAGCAGGAGGCCTCCGAACAACCCCCAGCGTCCGTCGCAGTTCCCTCCCATGACCGCCTCTTCTGCATTCGGGCCGAGCTCCTGTCCCACGGCGTCGGGCGGGACACCGCCGGCGCTCAGGGCCAGCAACATGGTCAGAAGCAGAGCGGTCGTGGCCTGTTTAATATTCATGGGTTCTCTCCTTACGTCGACCCATCGGGCCGAACGTGAACGGTTTTCATAATCTCCCTTACCCTTGCAGGGGGGAGTCCAGGCCGGATCGAAGATGAGGGTTTCCCCGGACCAGATCCTGCGGAATGCGTGAGCCGGCCAACGTAATCTACCCAACGCCGGGTCGTCCACCTCCAGAACCTGCGGCGCCGCGAGGCGCCGGATGACCACGAAGTGGTTTTTTCGGATAAAGGCGATGGCTGGGAGCGGGACGTTCGCCAGGTCCTCCGGTGACAGGACCCAGGAGCGGCCGGGGAGGCCGAGCCGGGCGGCGACCGCCCGGAGGCGGCCGAGAGACGTGCCCCGCCCGGTGAGCCCTACCTCTTCCGAGAGCGCCTTGAGGGGGCGCTCGATGCCATGGGCGTCGAGCACCATCTTCAGGGCCGCCGGCCCGCAGTCGTTGCGCCGCGTCTGCATCACCGCCGCGTCGGCGGCGACCAGGGTCGCGCCCGCGCTCCAGGCCCGTACCCGCTTCAGGAGGTCGGGCTGCTCGAGGATACGGGACGAGGCCGCCGGGAGGCTCGAGACCGCCGCCAGCACCGCCAGGGCGCAAAGGATCGAACCGTGCTTCTTCAGCTTCCGCGTGTCCATGCGCTTCACGACCTTCCCGGGGGCGGTCCGCCCGCCGCGAAGCGCTCGAGCCTTTCCCGTACGAACGCCCGGCTGCGCCTGCCCGTGATCCCGCTCTCCAGGATCCCCTTTTCATCCACGAAGAGAATGGTCGGCAGCGCGATGAAGGTGCGCGAAAATGCGCCATGCCTGTCCCAGTAGATCCCCGGCGGGACGCCGCCCGCGGCGCGCGCTTCCTCCTTTTCGCTTCGAACGAGGACCAGCCGGAGTTCCGGGGGGAACGGGTCGAGCGCAGGCATCATTTCCCGGCACACACCACAGGAGCGAGAATGAAACACGACTACCGACCGTTTCCCCCGGATGAGGTCCGCCAGCTGGACGTCGACGCCGTCCCGGTTGACGACCAGGGGAGGGAGGGGCTGCTTGAGGCGTGCCGGCGGCCGGCGGGCGGCCGGCCGGATCTCGGCCTGGAGGAGGTAGCCGGCGGCGACAATGCCCGCCGCGAGGGCCGCTCCCGCCAGGAGGCGCCGCATCCACGCCGCCGCTTTCCCCCTTCCCGGACTCCCCGCTCGCGCACGCCCCATGATGTCTTCCCCCCGGAACGAGCGGCTCCGTTCCCGCTCCCGGGGGTAATGTTTCCGGCGGGACCGGGATATTTCACATAATCGGTCATTTGTGGAATAATCGCCCGGTGAATGGAAAGCCTGGATCCGACATGATCACCACGCTGCGCATTTCTTCGCGGGACATGGTCGTCTTGAAGGTGAGAAGAGCCGGGTCCGGAGCCGAGCTTCCCGCGTTCCTCTTCCAGGCGCTCCCCACCGAGGGGCTGGCGCTTCTGGCCACCCTCCCCGCCGAAGCGGCGGCGGCGTCGATCCCCGCGGGGCGGGGATACCCGATCCTCAGGACCCCCGAAGCGGTTTCTGGCGGTGGTGTGATCGTCTATGCCCGGAAGCCGAACCGGCGCTACGAGGCCGATTCCGTGTTATTCGAAGGGAAGACGTTCGACCTCGGGGATTTTGTCGATGTCGCGCGCCGGCGGTTGGAGGAAACCGAAGGGATGCCGGCCCCCGTTTCCGGAAGGTATGTCCGGTTTCATCCCTCGCGCGGGGAGTGGGACGGCATTCTGCGGGACGACGGTTATGCGGCGTTCGGCGGCACGGGGGCGGAGCCCGACCCGGGAGCCGCGAGCGGGATCGAGCTACGGATCCCGGTGTGGCGTGGGAACCGTCCCGGGGCGCGGGAATCCCTGCCGGTCTTCTCCCGGGTGGAAGTGAGAGATGCGGCCGCAGGGGGCGCCTGGATCGGTTTCGACTCCTGGCGGCGCGCCCGGGCCTCCAGGGCCCGGCTCCCCGAGACCATGGTTCCCCGGTTCGAGAGATGGGTCGAGCGGCTCGCGGCGGAAGCGGGGGTGCGCTCCTGGCATTTCCGGCCGGGCATGTTTTTTGGCGACCGCGTCGAATGGTGGGGGGAGTGCTCGCGGCGCCGGACGGCGCACGAAGGGATCGATTTCGCCGAAGCTGAAAGCGGCTCCGGGCTGCGGCAGATTCCGGAGGGGCTCCCGGTCCGCCCATTGGCGGAAGGGGAGAAGATCGCCTTCCTCGACGATTTCCTGGGGACGACGGTCGTGGTGCGCCACGCCGACAGCGTGCGGGAAAACGGGGAGGTCTTTCATACCCTGCTGAGCCACCTCGAGGTCAGCGAGGCCCGGCCGGGCCTGGTGGGGGAAGGGGCGGTGATCGGGCGGGTGGGCCGGTCGAAGGGGGCCGGAGCTCCCGCCCACCTGCACTTGGCCGGGGCCTGGATCCCCCGGACGCTGGGTCCCGGGATGATCACGATAGACGATATCCACCCCGGCTTCGCCCCGATCGTGCTGGTCGATTTCAACCCGCTCGTACGCCGTCATCCCCTCTGCCGTGCGGACTGACGGTCATTTCAAGTAATGGGCGAACAGGGTCAGGAACAGGGTGGCGAAAAAGATGAAGACGGCCAACAGGATGCCGGCGAGGGCCAGAATCCCGACATAGCGCCAGAAGGAGCGTTGCTGCTTCAGGGCGTTTTCGAGCATCTCCGTTGTTTCGTGGGTGGCGAGCAAACTCAGGGCGCCGGCGTAGCGGAAGAGAAAAAGCCCCGCGGGAATGTACAGGGCGGCGACCAGAATATACAGGATGCCGGATACCACCCCGACACACCGTCCGAACCAGGGGGCGATCTCCTGGGATTGCGGAATGTGCCCGAACAGGCCGACGGCGAGCAGGGCGAATCCCGCAAGCGCCGTGAAGCAGGCGCCCACAAAGCAACAGATGGATAAAAACCGCGCCCAGGGGCGGGTCTGGTTCAGGTACTTCTGGCCGATGGGGGTGAGAAAAACGATCGGGTCCATGGTGTCGTTGTTTGTTGCTTCCAGGTCAGAACCTTCCGTCATAGTCTTCTCCGCTGTCCGCCGGTGACACGATGCGAATCGGTGCAAGGTGCAGCGCGGATTTCAGCGGTCATTGTACCCAAAAGGGCGCGGGGAATTCAAAATAAAAGCCCCCCGCCGGGGCCGGGCAGGGCTGGAGTGCCGGCGTCTCCCCGGGGCGCCGAGAATGGGTGTCTTTTTGCGCCGGATGCGGCATAATATTCCTATATTCCGGTATAAATTGGAGACACGCAGGATCGATCGAGTTCAAGGAGGGATCGTGGGGATGAAGCGCATTGGGGTGCTGACCGGCGGCGGGGATGTGCCGGGACTGAACTCAGCCATCAAGGGGATTGTGGACGCGGGCGTCGACAAGGGGTACGAGGTCATCGGGATCCGTCGCGGATGGGAGGGGTTGACCCATGTGAACCTGGAGGACCCGGGAAGCCGCGCCCGTTACATCCTGCCCCTCAACCGGGACAATACCCGGACCATCGACCGGACAGGGGGGACCTTTCTTCACACCAGCCGGACCAACCCGAAGCGGATGAAGACGGTTCCGGAGCATCTGAACGCGGGGTATTTTCCCAGCCAGGAATCCGCGGGCGTCACGACCTACGATCTGACCGAGAGGGTGCTGCGGAACCTCGAGAAGCTGGGGATCGACGCCCTGGTTTCCATCGGCGGCGACGACACGCTGAGTTATGCGTCCGTTCTTCACCATGAGGGGGTGCCCATCGTCGCCATCCCCAAGACCATGGACAACGACGTCCGCAACACCGAGTACTGTATCGGGTTTTCCACGGCGATCACCCGGGCGGTGGAGGCCATCCAGCGGCAGCGTTCCACGATCGGTTCCCATGAACGGATCGGAATCTTCAGGATTTTCGGGCGGGACGCGGGATACACGGCGCTCTACACCGCCTACGTAACCGGCATCCGGTGCGGCATTCCCGAATACCGGTTCGACCTGGAGGGGATGCTTGATCTCCTGATGAGGGACCGGCGGGAGAACCCCAGCAATTATGCCCTGGTGGTCCTTTCCGAAGGATGCACCTGGACCGGGTACGAAGTGCGCGAATACGGGGAGCCCGACGCCTACGGGCACCGCAAGAAGGCCAATGTCGCCGAAGCCCTGGGGGCGGAGATCCGCAACCGCAAGCGGCTGGAAATCGTGATCAGCGACCTGACCTACGACCTGCGCAGCGGGGAGGCCGATTTCATCGACAAGATGGTGGCGGTGACGTTCGCCCACATGGCGGTCGAAAGCATCGAAAAGAGAGAGTCCGGGTTGATGGCGGCCATCGACAAAGGGCTTTACCGCATGGTGCCGATCCCCGAATCGCAGCAGGGGCCGCGACAGGTGGATGTCGGGTCGCTGTACGACACCGAAAAGTACCGTCCCCTGTACTCGCACAAGGCGGGCAAGCCGGTCTTTCTCTGCTTCGCGGGCGCACCCGAGTGAGCGGGACTACAGGTTTACGATGACGGGGAGGGAGTCGGTCAGGGCGCGCCAGCGGATTTCGAGGAACCGGTCCCCCTCTGTCCCGCCGTAGCCGTTTTCGGCCAGCTTCCCGGACAGGTAACTGCGGATCAGGGCTTCCTCGGTTTCGTCCTCCGGTTCGGGCTGGATCGCCCCCGCGCGGTACAGGGCGTCCGCCAGGTCGATGAAGCCGTTTTCCAGCTCCGCCTGGTCCGCCAGCGTCCCTTCCGAGGCGAGGATGAGTCCCCTCTCGAGCGCTTCCGCCACCAGGGCGGCCAGGGATACGGCTTCTCCGGTGGCCAGGCGGCGGTTCATGAGTTCGCTCAGGTTGATATAGTTGGCAATGCCCATAATGTTCCTGATGGAATAATAATGTATGTTTTTGTTCCGGGGGGCGCTCGCCGCCCGGAACGGCTTGGGGGGAAGGCCCGATGGGAATCTGCGCCAGATGCGGAAAAGAAACCATGGATGCCGAGGTCGGGACTTGCGAGGGGGAGGCGGGGGTGCGCTACCCGGACGGGACGGTCCTGCCTGCTGTGCGCTACGACCCCCGCAAGCTCCACTTTCCGGGCTGGTTCCGTTGTCCCGACTGCAACGTGGCGCCCGGCGCCCGGCATCATGACAATTGCGACCAGGAGATCTGCCCGCGGTGCGGCGGCCAGCTGCTCAGCTGCCCTTGTTTCGATCCACCGGAACAGGTCGACCCCACCACCCGGGGGTGATGGGGTCGGCGGGAGAAACCCGGGTTCCCGGTATCGGGCTTAGCCTTTGAGCTTTTCCCTGAGATTTTCCGTGAACTGGTCCCCCACCTCTTTTGCCTTGGCCCGCATGATCCTTTCCCCGAAGGTAGCCAGGCGTCCGACCAGCGCGACATTGGCCGTATAGGAGACTTCCACGTTATCGGGGGAGGTTTCCTTGATGTTGACTTCGATTTCGGTCGAAAAAGTCCCCAGCTTGGTGACGTCGGCCCCCCTGCCGACCGCCTTGATGAAATTCGGCGGACGTACCTCGGTCAACTTCGTCGTGAACTTCAGCTTGACTTTGAAGGGCCCCACTCTCTGCGCCACGATGCTTTCGTACGTTTCGGCGTCAAGGGCCTCCATCTTCTCCGTGCCGGGTACGCAGTAACCGAGCGTTTTTGGGTCAAGCAGCGAATCCCACACCTTCTGGATGGGTGCCTGCAATGTGAACTGTCCTTCTATCAGCATTCAAGACTCCTTTCTCACTGAGCGGCAGTAGCCCCGGGGAGGGGGGTCCGCCCCCCGGGGCCCCGATCTTTCAGCCCTAACCTTCGTCGACGACGACGGCCTCTTTCTTGAGCACCTCGGCGAGGGCTTCGTAGCCCTTGTTCCCGAATTCGGTGACCTGGGCCTTGATGAGTTCCGCGTAGGAAAGTCCCTGGGTCTTCAGCCACTCCTTGTGCTTCTTGTCGGTCTGGCCCAAGTAATGCCGGGCCAAGTCCAGGTGCTCGGAGCAGATTTTACGGCACATGGGGCAACGATATTTTGGCATGGTGAATCTCCTCCTTACTTTTTCGCTTGGGAAGTGGCGTTGTTTTGGGCCTCTTTGGCGCGGATCGCCTTCAAAACCTTCTCGGGTTTCAGGACGTTGCTGAAAAACTCAGCTCCGCAGGCCTGGTAGATCGCGTTGGCCAGTGACGGCGCAGCCGGCGCGATCGTCGCTTCGGCCGCTTCCTTGGCCCCGAACGGGCCGTTCGGCTCGTAGGTGGGGACATGCATGATTTCGATCTCCGGCATGTCGCGGGTCCGGAGGATCTTGTAGTCCACGAATTCGGGGTTGAGCAGCATCCCCTGGTCCATGGGCATCTCCTCGCACAGGCCGTACCCGAGCCCCATGTGAATGCAACCTTCCGTCTGGCCGCGCGCGCCCAGGGGGTTGATGATCTGGCCGGAATCGTGCACCACGAGGACATCCTGCGCGGTGACGTGCCCGGTTTCCCGGTCCACCTTCGCCTTGATCGCCATGATCCCCATGGCGTAGGCGGGGGAGATCATCCCCTTGTTATGCGGGGTGTAGTGGCCGGTGCCGGTCAGCGGCACCCCATCGTTGTGCCGGATCGCATCCTTGACCAGGTCGTAGTAAGAGACGCCCCGTTCCGGGCGCAGTTCAAGGAAAACCCGCTTGTCCCGGGCCACGAAGTCGTAGGCGATGTTCTCCCCCAGCTTCATCCGGGCGATGTCGATGAGCTTCTGTTTCACCTGGGCGGCGGCGTCCTTGATGGCGTTGCCGTTCATCAGGGTTTCCCGGCTTCCCCAGGCGCCGAGATCGGTGTAGGCGTGGGCGGTGTCCCCCATGTGCAGGCGGATGTCATCGAGCCCGATCCCCAGCTCCTCGGCACAGATCATGGCGGCCACGGTGTTGTGCCCCTGGCCGACATCGGCCGCCTGGCTGTAGAGGTCGACCGTGCCGTCCCAGTTGACCTTGATGTGGGCCGAGGAGTAGGCGTACGGGGTGTCGATCCAGTTGAAGATGCCGCCGGTCATGTAGGCGAACGCACAGTACCCGATCCCTTCATCCTGCTCGATTTTGGGCCACTTCTCCTTGACCCGTACCGCCATTTTCTCGATGCACGGCTGGATGCCGCAGCTCTCGAAGGTGTACTGGCCGGGAGCCGTGTAGCCGGGGGCGACGGCGTTGATGCGGCGGATCTCCAGCGGGTCGATCCCGAGGTCCTTGGCCGCCCGGTCGAGCTGGGTTTCCGAGCAGTATTTGCCCGGAACCGAGCCGAAACCCCGGATCGACGTGCCCCACACGATGTTGGTGTAGGTCCGGACCCCGTCGTAGCGGTAGTTGGGGATCTTGTAGGGCATAGTAATGAAGGTACCGGTCAGGTAGAGGGTCGTGGCCCCCAGCCCGGTATAGGCCCCCCCGTTGGTCATCGCCTTGACCTCGAAGGCGACGATCTCGCCGTTCTTCTTCAGGCCGAGCTTCAGCGCCATGTGCTGGGCGGTGCGGTGCTCGGTGGTGGTGAATTCCTCGTCGCGGTTGAAAACGATCTTCACCGGGCGGCCGGTCTTCATGGAAAGAATGGCCGCGTTGACGGAGTCGGGCATGGTGGAGTTCTTGCCGCCGAAGTGGCCGCCGACGTGGGGCTTGATGACCCGGATGTCCCCTTCCCGCATCTTCAGGGCATCCGCCAGGTTCTGCTGGACGAAGTAGGGGGACCCGGTCGAGGTCCACACGGTCAGGCGGCCGGTGCCCTTGTCGTAGCTGGCCAGGGAATTGTGCACTTCCATTGCGCAGGGGTGGGCCGCCTCGAGCACGAACCGGTCCTCCCGGATGTAGTCGGCCTTGGCGAAGGCGGCATCCACGTCGCCCCATTCGATGTGGCGCGTCGCGTTGATGTTGCTGGGGAAATCCTCGTGCACCATGGGTGCGTCGTCCTTGATCGCCTCGATCGGATCGAAGACGGCGGGCAACGGCTCGTAATCGACCTCGATCAGGTCGAGCGCCCTCTCGGCGATTTCCTCAGTGGTCGCCGCCACGGCCGCCACCGGGTCGCCGATGAAGCGCACCTTGTCGGTGGCCAGCGCCTGCTGGTCGGAAAGTTCGCGGAAGCGCCGCCAGAGGCCCCATTTGCCCCCGGGAGTGTCCTTCCCGGTGATGACCGCCTTCACCCCCGGCAGTTTTTCCGCCGCGCTGGTGTCGATGCTGAGGATCCGGGCGTGCGGGTACGGGCTCCGGAGGAGTTTGCCGTACAGCATGTGCGGCAGGGTCATATCGATGGTGTACCGTGCCTCCCCCGTGACCTTCGCCGGGCCGTCAACGTTTGGTGTCGGTTTGCCTATGATGGAATATTCGCTCATTTCGCCCCCTTCTCGGAATTTGCCGTCTCTTTCTGCGCCTTGATCCGCTTCGCCGCATCGCGCACGGCCTCGTTGATCATGTTGTACCCGGTGCAGCGGCAGAGGTGGCCGTCCAACTGCGCCTGGACCTCCTCCCGCGTCGGGTCGGGATTCTCGTCGAGCAGCGCCTTGGTGGCCATGATCTGGCCCGAGGTGCAGAACCCGCACTGGAAGGCCCAGTTGTCGATAAAGGCCTGCTGGATGGGGTGCAGGTTGGGCCCCTGCGCCAGGCCTTCGACGGTCAGCACTTCTCTCCCGTTGACCTGCAGGGCCAGGATGGAGCAGGATTTGACGGCCATCCCGTCGACGACGACGGTGCAGGCTGCGCAGGAACTGCTGTCACACGCCTGATGGGTTCCCGTGAGGCCCAGGTGCTCCCGGATTACCTGGACGAGAAGGGTCTTCGGTTCGATAAAGAGCTCGCGCGGCTCTCCATTCACAACGATGTTCAACTGCTGTTTCATAATGTTCTCCCATGTGTCAAAGGATCAGGCCCGCCGGGCTCTCTCCAGGGCTTCTTTCCCCACTCGTCTCACCAAGGTTCCCGCCAGCTCCCGTTTGTAATCCGCCGACGCCTCGATCCCTGATATGGGGCTGGTTTCCTCGCTGGCGACCCGGGCCGCCTCGGCCAGCACCTCGTCGGTTATCTTCTTGCCTTTGAGAACCTCTTCGGCCTTTTTTGCCCGGATGGGAGTGACCCCCACCCCGCCGAGGCCGATCCTGGCATTGACACACTGCTCCTTGGCGGCATCGAGGGTGATGAGGACCGATGCGGAAGCCAGTGCGTAATCCCCGTGAATCTGGGAGTATTTCATGAAATGGACGCCGGTGTTGGGCGGCAGGGGGGGGACCCGGATTTCGGTCGCCATCTCGCCGGGCTGAACCACGGTCTCGAAGAAGTCCACGGCGAATTCCTCTGCGGGCACCGTTCTTTCCTCCCCCTTGGCTGATACGGTGATTTCCGCGTCCAGCGCGATGAGGGGGGGCGCCGGGTCTACCGCGGGGTCGGCATTGCACAGGTCGCCCATCAGGGTCCCCCAGTTCCGGGTTTCGATGGAGGCGACGTTCTCCTCCATTTCGCGCAGCACTTCGTACTTTTCCCGTACGACGGGAGACAACTCGACCGACCGATGGGTGGCCAGGGCTCCGATCTTCAGCCCTTCCTTCTCGTCGAACCGGACGTAATCCAGGTCGGCGACTCCCTTGATGTCCAGGATGTATTCGGGTGTGAGCAACCGGTGCTTCATCGCCGTGTTCAGGGATTGACCTCCCGCGATGATCCGGTAGTCGTCGTCCTTGTGCTTGCACAGCAGGTCGAGCGCTTCATCGAGCGTTTTCGCTGCCAGGTAGTTGAAATCAGTGATGATGGTCTTCATTTCTGCTTGGACCCCCTTGTTTTTTCAGTTGGGTTCCCCCTCCCGGGGCGGAATAACGTCCCCGCCTTCGACCGAAAGGTGGGAATGCGCCGCCTTTGAGAACAGAAAATCGGCTGACGGCCCTGCTATGTGTACTCATGCCGGACGGGCGGACCTTCGATGCGCGTTGCCCGGCCTCTGTGGGAGAATCCCCGGCCCGGGAGCGAAGCCGCCACATTCGGAAATCACCGTGCGCTGCTGCAAATCAAAAGTCCGATGTTCGATCCGGCCAGCGGCGAACGCGAGCGGGCGTCAAGCCCGGAGCTCTCCCCAAGCGAGCGGTTGTCCTGATGGGCTGTAGCGAGGATGAGCCGGAGAGCCACGAAACTTGACACTTGCGACTAGGAGTCTGCCATCCAATGCCCGGTTTTGCGCTGATCGTACTTGACGATGCGCGCCGCGGCCAGGTATCCCATGCTTTTGAGCGGACCGGTGCCTTTGTGATCTTCCCCCCGGTAATGGTCCTGAAAGCACAGGTTGAAATGCCTCCCCCGGTAGAGGGCGCAATTGATGCACGCCTTGCCCGATAGCGGACATTTCAGGGAAGCGCTCCCTATAATAGTTTTTTTTGCCATTGAAAAATCCCTTCCAATGGGCTCATGTTAAGAAAATGCCTTCTTGGCTGTCAACGTAATAATTTGCGAAATCGGGGACTTGCCGGCACCGGGGTTGCGCACGGGAAAATGTTCCGCAAATAGGGGAAATCATTCCTCCTCCCCTTCTTCCCCCGGATTCCGAATATTTCCTAAAATATAGAACATAAACGAGTATCCCCTGGGGCGTCGACTGGCATGCTCCTTGCATGGACATGAATGTCTTCGTCTGTGCGCGACGATAACGATGGACCCGTTTCCGGAACTCCGGTTCCACTGAGGATGCATACGCATGAACATGCCGATCCCTTTGCCCGTCAATACCCCCTACGGCTCGTCCGGCGGCCACGGCCCGATGTCGACCCCGGTCGAGTCCATGGACCAGTGTTTTGGGAAGGAATGCGCCCCGGTCAAGATCAAGCGCAACACCATCCTGTTCACCCAGGGGGAAAAGCTCACCTGCCTCTACCTGGTCGAGCAGGGGGAGATCGCGCTGACGCGCATTTCGCCCGACGGCCGGGAGACCCTGATCGCCATCCTGGGGCCCGGGGAGTTTTTCGGTGAGGGGGCGCTGTTGGGCGGGTGCCCGGCGACGTTCAGCGCCCGGGCGACCAGGAGGTCGGTGCTGCTCCAACTCCCCGAGCGGAAATTCCGCAGCGCGCTCGAGGACCCGCAGGTGTGCCGCATGCTGCTCGAGGCGATGGCCCGCCGCTGCGACGACGCCTGGAATCAGATGGAAGTGCTTGGCTGCACCCATGTCCGTGACAAGGTGCGCACCGGTCTTGCATGGCTCTCCGGGCGCATCGGGGTCGAGACCGGCGAGGGGGTGCGCATCGACATGAACCTCACCCAGATGGCGCGCATGGTGGGGTGCGCGCGGGAGACCCTGAGCCGGGAAGTGAGCGCGCTGCGGCGGGAGAAGGCGGTCGATGTGCGCCACTCCAACGGCCGCGTCTCCTTTTTCGTGAGAAATCCCGGCGGCCGCGTCGATACGAATTAACCCTTCATGAGGCTCCTGCTGTGTCGGTGCAATCGAGCATGTCTACATCGTTGCGCCTGGTCGGCTTCCTCGAAGTACCGTCAAGTACGCCTGCGGAATCCTCCCGGCTCGTGCCTTCGCCCGCCTGAGCCGCCTCACGTGGGCAAAAATCCAACCATTCCCGTCGGCCCTCCCGCCGCTTTCGACCTGGAGGAGGGCCTGACGGGACTGGAGGCGCGGCTCGGCCTGTTGAAGGAGACTCTGGAAACCTGCCGGTGCCGCCCCTCTCCCGCGCGCGGCTACGGTTTGTGGTACACCAGTTTCTGTTCCGTCTGGTTGACGATCATTCCCATCTGGTTCGTCGTCTTGATCTTCAGGGTCAGGGTCTTCCCCCCGTCGGAAAGCTCGAAATCCCTCTTGAGTTCGTTTCGTGCCGCGCCGGTTTCGGTGACTTCCTGGACCTTGAACTTGTTCCCCTTTAGAGACACCTTGGTCTTTTTCTTCCCCTGCCGATCGGAGTTTGGCACCGGCACCGTTTCCACCTTTTCCTCGCCGTCAAGCAGGAAACTCTCCACGATGGGCTTTCCGTTCACGGTATTGGTGATCCGGATCGAGTCCGCGGCCTGTTCGATGATCAGGGGCGGTTGTTCGGCCGGAGCCGTGGGCGCCTTGCTCTTGGGCTTGGGGAACCCTCCCGGGAAACCACCGCCCATTCCTCCCGGGAAGCCGCCCCCCATGCCGCCGCCCATGCCACCCATGCCGCCACTTCCCCGGTCTGCGCTCCCCGGCGCTCCCAGGTCGGTGACGCGCCTGGGGGCGGCATCGCTCTTCTTGGCGTCCAGGGTCCACGTCCCTGAAAAATCCCCCGCGTTGTCGGCGGCGGAAACACTGATTGCCAGGCACGAAACCAGGCACAGTCCTGCCAGGTATGAAACAACTCTCTTCCGATTCATGGGTCACCTCTGCGAAATAACTGGGACTATCATAATCCAGTCGCAAACAAATGTCCAAATTACTAAGGCCCCCCATTATTCCGGTACGGCCCGGGGAACTACCAAGTTGTTAAAATATGTTATCCGGGTAAATGTAGTTTGGCCTCGGCGTCCCCGCCCGGCGGACCGCGCTGGCGAATAGGGGTGGCGGGGGCGGCCGGTCAACGGCGGAAGCGTGGTGCAGGAAAATATCGGGGAGCGCCTGCGGGTTCACGGGGGAGACGGGGGAGGATTTCCTCCTGCAGCCGGCCGCCCGGGCGGCCGGACGAAAACGCGCCGGACCTACCTGCGCTTGTTGGCGGTGTGCTGGCGCACGGCGCCCACGGCGATGATGAGCCCCAGGACCAGCATGATGGCGCAGAGATAATAGGCGATGACGGAATCGAGTGCCTGCATGAGTCTACGTCCTTTGTCTTTGGCGGGCGGTTACCAGGATTTCCCGCGATGGGCCAAACGCCAGATGATGTAGAAGACCAGGGCCATCCCCAGCGTCACGCAAAACTGAAACAACAGAATTTTCCACGGCCAGGCCATTGTTCATTCCCCTTTCGATATCATGACGCCGGACATTTGCGCCTCCGCCGCCTGTTCCCCGGTTTTGGCTGCCCGCGCCTTGAGCTGCCGCAGGTATCCCGGCTCCCCGGGGAGGATGAGGTTCAGCCCGATCCCGAACAGGAGGGTGGCGAAGGTGGTGGGGTACAGGTTCAGGCTCAGGTGGGGGGGGAGCCAGGTCGGGGAGGCGAAGGTCCAGTAGAAGTTCGCCGCGTACCCGGCCGAGATGGTGATCCAGGCCGCGACCTTGTTCACCTTCCAAATCATCCCGATCAGGTAGACGCCGAAGACGGGGATGGCGAAGGAGAAGGTCCACATGAAGATCGAGAACACCGGGCTTCCCAGCTTGAGCGCGGGGATGATGACCAGCACGGCGCAGACGCCGATCATCACGCGGGTGAGGACGAGAAAGGTGCGGTCGCTCATCTTGGGGTTGCACGCCCGCTTGAAGATGTCATGCACGATGATGTGCGAGGACGCCAGGATCAGGGCCGCCGTGGTGGACAGGGTGGCCGCCAGCAGGGCGATCATCAGGATCCCGACCATCCAGGGGGGGAAGGCCTCGAGCGCGAGGACGGGCACGGAGAGCTTGGCTCCCTTGGCGGCGACGGCCGGGATCGCCATGCCGACCAGGGCCAGGATAACCCAGGGGTAGGCGGCGAAACTGTTGACCAGGGCGGCCCAGAACACCCCGCGGCGGATGTCCGACTCCGAGCGCGCCATCAGCATCGGCTGGTTCTGCACCTGGGACGCGCTCTGCATGAACACGGTCAGGATCAGGCAGGGGAAGATGAGGGTGAAGATGACCTCGGGCGAAAAATTGAAAAGGCTGGTCTTCCAGGGAGTGCCCGCGGAGGCGTAAAAATCGGAGATCCGCTCCCACCCGCCGCGCCCGGAGAGCCAGGAGCCGGTCCAGAAGACGGCCATGAAGGAGCCGAGGATCAGCATGGTGGCGTTGAACAGGTTCATCCACGCCACCTGCATCAGGCCGGCGGCGATGATGTAGAGGATGGTCAGGACGACGGCGATCAGGATGCAGTGGGGCGCGAGCGGGAGCGCGCCCCCGCCCAGGGCGTACAGGGCCGCGGCCGTGGCCGACACCTCCGCAATGCAAATGCCTATCAGCTGGGCCGGGAACACGGCCGAAATCATCCAGCCGATCTTCTCGCCGAAAATCTTGCCCATCCCCTCCGGGAAGGTCTGGACCTGGAGCCGGCGGAACCAGGGTCCGAACCAGAGCAGGAAGAGGGGGACAAAGATGCCGCCGGACATGATGGCCCACCAGAGGACGGCGGCGCCCATGTCAGCGGACGATTCCCAGAGCGACAGCGTGTGGCCGCTCCCGAGGGGGGCCAGGACAAAGCCCGCGGCCACCAGCGGCCAGGCGACGGTCCCCCCGCCGGTGACGAAGTCGCTCCCCGACTTCACTTTTTTCCTGAGCCACAGGCTGGTGCCGACACTCAGCAGCAGGAAATAGGAAATTGCAATGATCAGCGCCATGGACGTTCCTCTCCTCCCTTGTGATGGATCCCGCGCACCTGGCAGGCCCAGAGCGGGCGCAAGGGGGATTTTACTGCACAATCGATCCGAAAAAAGAAAAATCTGCGCGTCGGCCCCATTCGCGCCCCGAGCTAGTGCATCGTCATCCCCCCGTCGTGGAGGATGAGCTGGCCTGACAGGCAGCGGCTGTCGTCGCAGGCCAGGTAGACGGCGGTGCCCACGAGATCCTCCGGGTAGACGGGTTTCTGCACGCACCGCTGCGGGAGCTGGATCTCGTCGAGCGGAACGGAAGGGAAGCGCTTGTTGCGGTCGAATTCGTCCCCCCCCTCGGAGTGGGTGAAGCCGGGGGCGATGGCGTTCACGTTGATGCCGAAGCTCCCCAGTTCGCGCGCCATCCCGCGGGTCAGGGCCATTACTGCTCCCTTGGAGGCGATGTAATGGGGTAGTCCCGGCACCCCTTCGAAGATGGTGCCCGAGGACAGGTTGATGATCCGCCCCCCCCTTTCCTTCATGTAGGGGAAGACGGCCTTGATACACTGGAAGGGGCCGAGCGCGTTGGAAGCCATCACTTCGTTCCACTCCTCGGTGGTGACCTCCATGAACGGTTTGATGGTCACGAGCACCCCGGCGTTGTTCACCAGGATGTCGATGGCGCCGAAATGATCGGCCGCGGCCCGGGCCAGCGCGTCGCAATCGGCCTGGACGGCCACGTCGGTCTTCACGTAGATCCCCCGGCTCCCGGCCTCCTCGACGGCCGCCACGGTCCCCCGCGCGTCCCTCTTGTCGCCGATGACGATGCGGGCCCCTTCCCGGGCGAACCCCACGGCGATCGCCGCACCGATCCCCCGGGCTCCCCCCGTGACGATCGCCACCTTGTCCTTCAGTCTCATGGCTCCCTCCTTATTCATGGTGTAGGGTTCCATCTTGGCTGATCTTCGTGTCGATTTGCAACCGCGTATGATCGGCGACCCGGGCCGTCCCGGGTCGGGCATCGTGAAGGACATTCCGGATGTGCCCCCGTTTTGACAGTGGATTTTACCCGCCCGGCTGGGATAACTTGAGTGCGCGCAAGCCTGGCGAGGAAAGGGCCCGATGAACCGGAAACGCAGGGAATGGATCGAGAGGTTGACGGGCCTCATCTCCAAGGGGGGAAGCTGCCCCCGGAGCGGGAACCGGCGGAGCTGCTTGCCACCACCCGGCCGCTGTTGCGCGAAGCCCTGATCTCGCCGGAAGCGCTGGGATACCTGGATATCCGGAACCGCCAGGGGATCCATCTGGCGGGGGATGTTTCGAGTGAAGCGCTTGGGGCGTCGGGACAGGCCCGGGCATGGCCGATGGAGATCCTGTCGCAGGTCATGGAGGGGCGCGGGAGGCATCCATGGCCCACTTCAGGGACACCATCGAAACGATGGTGAGGCTGAGCCGGGTGACGCCGGCCTCCAATTTTTTCGCCCGGCGGATGGACCCCGTCCTCAGGTAACCGCTCTCCCCGTACAGGAGCCGCCATGAACAGGAGTGGGCTGGTACATCGGGCCGTCCCCGTGCTGGGGATCGTCATTGTCATCGCCGCGCTCTACCTGGGCTGGACCTGGCACGCGCGCGGCAGCGCGCGGCGGCAGCTCGCAGAGCGGGTGGCGGGGCGGTCGCCGGAGGCGCAAAACCGGAAGATCGTGGAAGCCTATGGGGGGGCCGAGTTGACCATTCTCTCCTTCTACGGCGTGCCGGACGCCATCCGGCCGGGGGAGGAGGCCGAACTCTGTTACGGGGTGTCCAACGCCAACATGGTCCGGATCGAGCCGCCGGTCGAACACGTGTGGCCCTCGCTCGGCCGCTGCGTCAAGGTCGCTCCGGAGCGGGACACCGAGTACACCCTTATCGCCGGGGACGCCGCCGGGCGGAGCAAGACCGCCCGCCTCACCATCCAGGTTCGCGGGGAATAGCCGGATCAGGTATGCCCCCCGGGGATTGGCGCCCATGCCCGGGACGATGTTCCACCCGAACCCGTCTGTTATGGGCGCGGCATCCTGGCGAACAATATTGAATCGGGCCCGCCGGTATCCGTGATAGAATACCCTTTTCCAGAAGACGGCTTCAGAGTTTTTGCCTCAGTGCGCGCTTTTGTCCAGACCAACGGAAGGGAGACACGATGAACCTGCAACGCCCACACGCCTTGTGGATGGCGGTCCTGGCCGCCGTGTTGGCTGTTCCCGGCCTGCTCGGAGCGGCTGAGCCCTGCGACCGGCAGTGCCTGGTCGACGTCATGAAGAATTACCTTTCCGCCCTGGTCGCTCACGATCCCTCGGCGGTGTCTTTTGACCGGGAGGTCAAGTTCACCGAGAACACGGCGAACATCCCGGTCGGGTACGGGCTGTGGGTCACGGCCTCGGGCGGTCCCGAAGAGTTCCAGGTCTACGCCGCGGACCCGCTCGCGCAGCAGGTGGTGGCCCTGGTCATGATGAAGGAGAACAGCGGGGAAGACATCCTCCTCGGGGTGCGCCTCGCACTGCGCCGGGGAAAGGTTTCGGAGGCCGAGCATCACGTGGTCCGGAAGGACCAGCTCCACTCCATGCAGAACCTGCAGCGGCCGCGCCCCGGCCTGGTCGAGGACCTGGCGCCGGATGAGCGGACCCCGCGCGAACGGATGCTTGACATCGGGCTAGCCTACTACGATGCGCTCACGGGAGGGGACGGCACCCTGGCCCCCTTCGCCCGGGAGTGCGAACGACGCGAAAACGGGGGCACCTCGGTGGGGGGGAAGCGCGAGGCGGCCAAGCCCGCAGCCGACGCCCCGCAATTTCCGCCGCCCGGGGCGGTCGACCCCGAGATGATGAAGCTGGCCCGGGCTCTGGCCGTTGCTCCCAATACCTGCGAGGAACAGATCTCCACCGGCGTGTGGGCCTACATCTCCGAGATCCGCAACCGCCGCCTGCTCGTCATCGACGAACAGAAGGGGCTGGCCGTCGGCTTTTCCAACCTCTACCACGACAGCCTGCTCAAGACCATAAAGCTCAAGGGGGTCCCCGGGGTGGAGAGCGTCCCCGCCTACCAGGGAACCTTCAACATGCCTGCCATCCACATTTTCAAGATCCGGAAGGGGAAGATCTACGACATCGAGGCAACCGGCCTCGTCCTTCCGTATGGAACCAAAACGGGGTGGGAATGACCCCGGAGCGTCTCAAGGACAACCACCGGACCTATTAAGCTATTAAGGAGGATACCATGAAGAGAACCCTGACTGGATTGACCGGCGTCGCCCTTGCCGCCTGCTTGCTTCTGACCCTCTCCTGCGCACCCGCCGACACCGCGGAGACGCAAGCGGTCAGCAGTTACGCCGAGGACCGCGCCCAGATCGAGGACCTGCAGGCCCGTTACCTGTTCGCCCTCGATTCGTCCGACCTGGACACCTACGTCTCCACCTTCACCGAGGACGGGGTGCTCGACATCATCGCCTACCAGGCCAAGGGGCGCGACGAGATCCGCAAAAGGATCGAGGAGGCCCAGAACGTGTTCGATCCGACCGTGGAAGCGGTCAAGGGCGCCTACGCCCCGACGGGACGGCACAACATCACCAACATCGTGATCAAGATCGACGGCGACCGGGCGGTGGGGAAGTCCTACTGGTTCCATTACGGGAACAACAACCCGGAGCGGAAGGCCCAGATCAATTCCTATGGCCACTATGAAGACGAAATGGTGAAAGTGAACGGCCAGTGGCTCTTCAGCAAGCGCGTCATTTACAATGAACAGGTGGCCGACTGGATCTCCCCGGGCGGGAACCCCAAGGCCTGGTAAAATCGGGGACGGACCACGATAATTTATTGACATATAAAGGGTTAATGCGCATTCCGATGAGGTTGGGTGGATGCAGGGCCTGATCACCCTGGTTTGGTTGCTGGTTTTTTGCGGAGCGGTTGCGGGATTGCTGGTCGAGCCAACCGCGGGCTGGTTCAAGACGGCCACCGCCCTGCACCCCTACCTCATGGGGTTTGGCAAGTTCGTCCTGCTGGGAACGATGGGGGAACTGCTTGGGGCCCGCATCGCCACCGGTCGCTGGCGCCTCGGGGGGGTCCGGCTGGGACAGCGGGCCCTTGTCTGGGGCGCCATCGGGGTGGTGCTGGCCCTGGTCATCCCCCTGTTTTCCGCGGGGGTGGACGCGCTGCTGGAGCGGGGGATGCTCCCGGGCGCCGGACTGGCGCTGGCCCCGGCGCTCTGGAAATCGGTCCTGATGAACCTCATCTTCGGCTTCGAAATGATGGTGTTTCATCGCTTCACCGACACCCTGATCGGCCGTGGCAGGCTCTTCTCCGCCTGGCCGGCGGTCGAGGTCTTCCAGTCGATCGACTGGCGCAACATGCTGCGTGTCGTCGGCCTGGCGGTGCTTTGGTTCTGGATCCCCGCCCACACCATCACCTTCCTCCTGCCGGAGATCTACCGCGTGGCGGCCGCCGCGCTGTTGGGAATCGCGCTGGGCCTCATCATGGGGTTCTCCTCGAAGAAGGCGCAGGCGCAGCGGAAATGAGGGGGAGCGTTCCGAGCGGGGCCGAGCGGTGCCTGGGCGGATTCTCCGGGATTTCGGGCCGGCTCCGCGAATCATTGAGGGATGACGAGGAATCTCATGGCGCTGCATGACCTGACCGATTTTCTAAGGCTTTCAGCCGCTCTGAACATGCAGTTGACGGCCCAGGGTGTGGGGCGGGAGAACATCGTTCGTCTCATCACCAACCGTGTGCCCCTGGAGCGGGATTCGGAGCGCAAGGCGCTGCTGCACGTGCTGGAGTACCTGGACCACGCCTACGGCGCCCAGCGCCGGCGCGTCGGTCCCCCGGCGATCCTCCACCCGCTGCGTGCGACCGCCTTGCTCAGCCAGGCGGCGGGCCGGCCCCACCTGCTCGACATGCTCACCGAGCTGCTCCACGACAAGTACGAGGACCTCACCGTCGAGGCCCTGGGCCCGGAACGATTCGGCGAGGCCGAGGCCAAGTTCCGGAACCTGCTGAAGGACATCGATCCCACCGACGAATGGTACCTCATGGAGCGACTCGATCACCTGGCGATTCGGGCGGGCGAGTCCTACTACGAGTACATCGGCCGGCTGCTCGACCGGACCGTGCAGACCCCCGAGCTGGTGCGGGTCAAGCTGGCCGACCGGCTCGACAACACCCTTGATATGCATATCAACGTGGACGACTTGCTCAAGGACACCGACTTTTTCCGGGTGATCTTCCAGGTGCTGTTCCCTCCGTCCGGATCCGGGTACCGGACCGGTATCGAGCACCCGGTCAATTCCCCGCTCGACGGGGCACAGCGTCTCTACCAGCTTTTCAAGAACGCCATCCTCCTCTCCCTTATCCGGGAGAAGGGCTTGGTCCGGGGCGACCGGACCTCCGCCCGCCTCTTCGACGCGCTCGCCCTGGCCGGCATGAACGAGGCCCAGCGGATCGCACTGCACATCATGGCCTACCACGAGACCGACGTCGAGCGCCAGCGCTCCATCCTGATGGAGGTGCAGGGATACGCCCAGGCGGGGGGGCTGGCCCAGATCACCTCCCCGGGCGGAAAGCACCTGCTCGACGGTTTCTGCATGAACCAGTTCAACTACCCTGATTCCAGCGTCCGCAACCAGCGCCTCGAGGAGCTCTACCGGGACAAGGAGCTCATGCTCCAGGCGGCGCTGGGGTTTGTCGTCATCTTCATGAATTTCGCCCACTCACCCGACTACTGGCTCCGCGGCATCAGCGATCAAGGCATCACCGCGGCGGGGAACTGAGCGCGCCGCTAGGCGCCGAACATGTAGCGGAAAGCCAGAAACAGGACGACGGAGATGGCCATGGTCGCCGGCAGGGTGATGAACCAGGACGAGAAGATGTTGCGCACGATGCGGAAATCGAGCGCTGAAATGCCGCGCGCGAACCCGATCCCGATGACGGCGCCCACCAGCGTGTGGGTCGTAGATATGGGGAGGCCCAGGTTGGAACAGACGAGGACCGTGGTGGCCGTCCCGAACTCGGCCGCAAAGCCCCGCGACGGGGTCAGTTCGGTGATCTTCCTGCCGATGGTCTCAATCACCTTGTAGCCGTAGGTCGCCAGCCCGACCACGATGCCGACCCCCCCCAGAGCGAGGACCCAGGTCGGCACCGGCGTCGTCGCCGTCACGCTGTCGCCCCGCAGGATCGAAACCACGGCGGCGTAGGGGCCGACCGCGTTGGCGACGTCGTTCGAACCGTGGGCGAAGGCGACGTAGCACGCCGTCAGGATCTGCAGGTACTTGAAGACGTGCTCGATGAAGTTGAAGCGGTTGAGAAGCTTGGGGCTCCGGTTTTTCGTGGTCCTGATGAGAAGGACGCGCACGACCAGGGCCGCCGGCAGCCCCACTGCGGCGGCCAGTCCCACCGACTGCGCCAGCGTGATCGGAAGGTGCAGGCTGGCGAGCCCCTCGTGGACCAGGGCGACCCCGATGACGGTCACGACGATGAAGACGAGGATGGGTACGTGAAAGCGCAGTGCCCTGAATGGGTCGGAGGCGTTGACGATTTTCCGGTTCAAAAACATGAACAGGGCGAATGCCATGATGCCGCCGCTCAGGGGGGAGATGATCCAGCTCATGGCGATCTTCGCCATCGTGTCCCACTGGATCGAGGCCAATCCTCCCGCTACGATCCCGAACCCGGTGACGGCGCCGACGATCGCGTGGGTGGTGGAGACCGGGAGGCCGTACTTGGTCGCGATGTTGAGCCAGACGGCGGCCGCCAGCAGCGCCGCCAGCATGCCGTAGACCAGCAGCAGCGGGTCGGCGGTGAAGCGCTCGGTGTCCACCATGCCGCGCCGGATCGTGTCGGTGACGCGCGAGCCGACGAAGACGGCGCCGCAGAATTCGAAAACCGCCGCGATGATGATGGCTTGCCGCAGGGTGAGCGCCTTCGACCCGACCGAAGTGCCCATGGCGTTGGCCACGTCGTTGGCGCCGATGTTCCAAGCCATGTAGGCGCAGAAGACAGTGGCGATGACGAGCAAGAGTATTGCGAGGGGGTCCATGCTGTTCCTTTAGTCGGAGGTTTCGGTTAGGCGGTGAAAAAGGTGCGGAGGCGCTTGGTCATCTTTTCTGCCGAGTTGGCGATGTTGCCGATCACCTTGAAGATTTCGAACCAGAGTATGACGTCCACGGCCGAGAGCCGGTCCTCCAGCTCAAACAGGTGCTTGGCCAGGCGGTACTGCTTCTTGTCGGCCTCCCACTCCAGGACGCTGACCGCGTCGAGCATGCCGAGGATCCTTTCGGCCTCGTGGCCGCCGAAGGAGGATTCGATCACGTTTTCGAATTCCCGGGTGATGTCAACGCACAGGTAGGCGGCTTCGAGGCATTTATCCAGGTATGCGAAGAGCTCGTCCCTGAATTCCTCCGGCACCCGGGCGGTCCTGACCGTGAGCAGCACGGCCAGGTCCTCGCACATGTCGGCGATCCCGTCCTGCGCCGAGAGCACGGCCAGCAGGTCGTTCCGGTCCACGGGGAGGAAGATGCTCCTGGGCAGGTTGTCGCGCAGGTTCACCTTGATCAGGTCGACCTCGTGTTCGATCTTCATGATCCTGCGGGCCGCCTCGTTTTCGGTCCCCTTCCCTTCGGCCACCGCTTCCATCATCGGGCGGACCTCGTCAAGGCAGAGCTTGACCTTCTCCATGTGCTCCTTGAGCAGGGGGAAAGGGGACTGGCCGAACAACCGGGAAATGGTGGATGGCTTCATGTCGATGTCCTTTCGCACGCCGGACGGCAAACGGACCCTCCGGTCCGGCTCCCGCCGGATCGTTGCCCTGATCACAAACCGACCGAGGGCCATGATAGCATGACTCAAAAATGACTCAAGTCGGCAGATGGCCCATAAGTTCGTGGCGCCGCCGGTCATCCGCCTCGGGCGGGAGCGGGCTTTACGCCCATCCCTCCAGTGGGTACTATGGATGGGGTCTGCGGGGGAGGTTCGGATGGGAGAGGGTATGAACGATCGTGTTCGGGAGGATGAGTTTCTGCAAGCGGTCGACTCCCTGGGAGAGTGGATCGAGAATTCCGACCGGATCCTGGTCGGCGCGGGGGCCGGGCTTTCGGCCGCCGCCGGGCTTAGCTATCTCGACGAAGACCTCTTCCGGCAGTTTCAGCCCGAAATGGCGGCCCGGGGCTACCGCTACCCCTACCAGCTGTTCGAACGGGAGAAGGAAGGGTGGCCCGAGGCGCGGGAATGGGCTTACCTCGTCCGCCACATCCATTTCGTGTGCCATGTTTTTCCCCCGGCCGAACTCTACCGGAAACTCCTTGCCATTCTCTCGGGGCGGGACTTCCACGTGGTCACCTCCAACTGCGACCGCCAGCTTGTGCGCACCGGCTTTCCCAGGGAGCGGGTGTTCGAGGCCCAGGGGAGCTACGACCGGCTCCGGTGCACCGCCGGATGCACGCGCGACACCTGGCCCGTCAAGCCCGTCATCGACCGGCTGCTTCCCCTGATCGACCCGGCCACCTTCACGATCTCCGACGAAAGCGCCATTCCCCACTGCCCCTCGTGCGGCGCGTCGCTCGCGACGGCGTTCCGCTCCTTCGAGGGGTACAGGGAGGAGCGGCGGCGCTACGAGGAGTGGATCGGGGGGACCGTGAACGGGAGCCTCTGCATCCTCGAACTGGGGGTGGGGTTCAACACCCCGGGGGTCATCCGCTGGCCCTTCGAGCGCCTGGCCTACGTCCACGGGCGGGCCCACCTCTTCCGCGTCAACCGGGAGTACCGGGAATGGCCCGGCCACGGGGGCTACGCCATGGTCCCGGTCGAGCTCGCCGGGCGCGCGACCTCGATGCCATGGGATGCGGGGGAAGTGATCGAGCGGCTCTACGCACGTTGCGCGGTCGCCCCGGGGGCGGTGCCCGGGACGGCGGCGGGGGAGGGGGCATGACACAGGAGGAGAGGCTGCGGTACCTGATCGAGGCGCTGCTTGCGGAAGACGCCCGGTACCGGGACGTGGTGGTTCCGGGTGTAGAGGAAGAACGATGGCGGTTGCTGCGCTCCCTCATGAACATCCGCCCCGCCCGGCCGATCGGCGCGGAATTTCTCCGGGTGCAGGACGATTACCTGCGGGCAAGGACGGCCGAACGCGGCGTGGTCGACGCCGACACCCTGCCGGCGACGGCGGACCCGCGCCTGGTCCTCTGGCGGGGGGATATCACCACGCTCAGGATCGATGCCATCGTCAACGCCGCCAACAGCCAAATGGAAGGGTGCTGGGAGCCGTGCCACGATTGCATCGACAACTGCATCCATACGTACGCCGGGGTCGAGCTGCGGCTGCGGTGCCACGACATCATGGAGCGGCAGGGGCGCCCGGAACCGACCGGGCGGGCGCAGATCACCCCCGGCTACAACCTCCCGGCGCGATACGTGCTGCACACGGTGGGGCCCATCATCCACGCGCGGGTGTCGGAGCGCGACCGGGAGCTGCTCGCCTCCTGCTACGCCCGCTGTCTCGAACTGGCCGGGGAGAACGGCTGCCGCGCCGTCGCCTTCTGTGCGATCTCCACCGGGGTCTTTCGCTTCCCGCGGGAGGAGGCCGCCGGGATCGCCGTACGCACGGTCCGGGAGACCCTCGACCGGGGGTGCGGGGTCGCCCGGGTGGTCTTCAACGTGTTCACGGCCGAGGACGAGGCGATCTACCGCCGGTTGCTGGGGTAGCGACGACGGCCCGTTCGGGCGCCGGACGGGAAAAGCGCGCGCCGCCCGATAGCCCGTGGAAAATCGCCCCGGCCGGATTATGATGAGGGAAACATTCAAACAGGGAGGGGGCCATGGCCAGGGAATACAGGATGTACATCGACGGGGAGTGGAGTGACGCGGCCGACGGCGGGTTCTACGACGACTTCAATCCCTTCACCGGGGAGGTTTTCGCCCGCGTGGCTTCCGGCAAGCGGGCCGACGCCGCCCGCGCGGTGGCCGCGGCCGCGGCCGCGTTCCCGGCCTGGTCCCGCACCCTCCCCTCGGAGCGCCGGCGCCTCTTCCTCAAGGCCGGCGATATCCTGGAACAGAAGAGGGACGAAGTCATGGCGATTCTTGCGGAGGAGACGGGCTGCGCCTCCGGTTTCGCCACTTTCCAGGCGAGCTTCACCCCCGGGTTGCTGCGGGAAGCCGCCTCCCAGGTGCACCAGTCCGCCGGGGAGATCCTCCCTTCCGACCTCCCCGACGCCTTTAACATGACCCTGCGCCAGCCGGTGGGGGTGGTGGCCGGTATCGGGCCCTGGAACGCGCCTCTGATCCTGTCGCTGCGCGCGATCTGCATGCCCATCGCGTACGGCAACACGGCGGTGCTCAAGCCCTCGACCGAGTCCTCGGTTGCCGGCGGCGTCCTGATCGCCGAGGTGTTCCACCAGGCCGGCTTTCCCAAGGGAGTCCTGAACGTCGTCACCAATGGTCCCGGCCGGAGCGGCGAAATCGGGGACGAGTTCATCGAGAACCCGGTCGTGCGCCGCATCTCCATGACCGGTTCCTCCGCCGTCGGGCGCCAGTTGGCTGAAAAGGCGGGGCGCCACCTCAAGCGCGTGGCCCTGGAACTGGGGGGGCAGAACCCCATGATCATTCTCGCCGACGCCGACATCGATCACGCCGTGAGCGCCGCCGTCTTCGGCGCCTTCCTCCACCAGGGGCAGATCTGCATGTCCACGCGCCGCATCCTGATCGAGCGCCCGGCGGCCGCCCGCTTCACGGAGCAGTTCGTCAAGAGGGCGGCGGGCCTCAAGGTGGGTGACCCCCGCGACCCGGAAACCGTCATCGGGCCGATCATCAACCGGGGCCAGCTCGAGGACATCCAGAAGAGCGTGGCCGGCGCCGTCAGGGACGGCGCGCGGATCCTGTGCGGCGGCAGGGCCGAGGGGCCCTGCTACCTTCCGACCGTGGTCGCGGGAGCCCGGCCCGGCACCCCCTTCAGCCGCGAGGAGACCTTCGGCCCGGTGGTATCCATCATCGAGGTGGACGACGTCGAGCAGGCGATCGCCGTGGCGAACGAGACCCCCTACGGGCTCTCCGCCTCGGTGATCACGCGCGATTTCAACCGCGGCTTGTCCATCGCCGAGCGGATCGAATCGGGGATCGTGCACATCAACGACCAGACCGTGCACGACGAGCCGCAGATCCCCTTCGGGGGGATCAAGGACAGCGGCTGGGGCCGTTTCGGCGGCCGGGCGGGCCTGGAGGAATTCACCGAGCTGCGCTGGATCAGCATGCAGCGTGTCCCGCGCCGGTATCCTTTCTAGCGGGCTGTTGAAAAATTTCTCGCCAACTGCGGGCCGGAAGATGCTGAGGCTGCCTACGCATCAGCCCGAAGCGCCTCGTTTTTAAGAAACTCTTCCAGTGCTTCCGACGACAAGGGTCTTGAATAAGGGTACCCTTGTATATCATAGCAGGATATTTCTTTGATGAAATCCGCCTGCGCCTTTGTTTCCCCTCCTTCGA